>Ga0181372_1000130_pt1 | contig 19500 bp, 20 predicted proteins | sample LowvirmetaG_5_FD_130161 | JGI IMG/M metagenome (GOLD analysis project Ga0181372, IMG submission 130161) | Marine viral communities from the Subarctic Pacific Ocean - Lowphox_08 viral metaG | ecosystem: Environmental > Aquatic > Marine > Oceanic | place: Subarctic Pacific Ocean | collected...
GCCTTAAAAGCAAGCCACAGCTCAGGACTGTCCAACTTCAGGATACCTCTCGATAAAGACTTCTTCATCTCATTCAACGCTGACATATCTAGTTGGCTAGAAAATGGAGCATCAATCCACATAGTGAGACAATTACCAGACGGCGAAGACGAAATTATAGCCTCTGGTAAGCTACACCGAGATAGCATCTTAGCCCTTCAAACTTACACTTCAACCCTAATCGCCCACCTACCAAATGAGTAACAAACCTTCCAAAGTTTCCGATAAACTATCTACAAAGAAAGTAAACACAGTCCTAAAAGGATTAACTAACTATGTAGTAGATGCCATGAATCAGGCAATCGAAGACATACAAATCCCACCTGTCCAAGTTCCTGTATTTAAAGAGAACCAACACATAACCACACTAGACGGCCACGTGAATAATCAGATAGGTAAAATCATATCTGTAGCACAACTAGGCATTCCAGTATGTTTATTCGGAGGCTCAGGCACAGGTAAAACCACCATCGCCAAGCAAGTAAGTCTCGCACTAGACCTACCATTCTACTGTCAAACTATTACAGCAGGCATGTCAGAATCAATGCTACTAGGCAGACACATGCTAGATAAAGATAAGGGAATGACATACATTCAAACCCCATTCCTTAATGCAGTAGAGAACGGTGGAGTATTCTTACTTGACGAATTCGACGCTATTGATGAAAACTGCGCACTAGCAATCAACAATTTGCTTGAATTCGGCTACCTCAATCTACCAATGCGCACAGAAAAGCCTGCAATCGAAGCACACAAAGACTTCAGATTCATAGCATGTGCTAATACTAAGCTAAACGGTGCATCTCTAATCCACAACGGACGTAATCAACTAGATGGGGCCACAATCTCTCGATTCGATGGAGGTATATTCGAGATAGCATACGATCTAACCCTAGAACGTCTACTATGCCCAAGACCTAACATCCGACTACTCTTCCAAGAAGCCAGACGAATAGTCTTGCAACACAGCATACGCAAAGAGATATCTACAAGAACTCTCAAGCGCGCTGAGATGTTATGGCAAACAGGTATGTTTAAGACGCCGATGGAACTTCTACATCACTTCATGATTAATTGGTCAGAGCAAGAGCGAGACTTAATTACAGAAGAGCTCTCTGAGGAGATACAACAGATAGCAAACAAAGCAATTCTAACTGAAACAGAGCAACAGCACCTAGAGGAGAAAGACAATGCCGACGGTGAATACGGTAATCACTCAGAAGGAGCTAAATTCTTAGAATCTCTAAAGGAGAGTGAGGTAGTAGATGCCACAGATGAATAAATTAATCCAAAGCAAAAGTCTAGGCGGGAAATACCCGTCTAGATACTACGATGGAAGTACACCTTATAACTCTGAATGTGTTGTAGAGTTCTACCCTCAAGGTTCTCTACAACACATAAACAAAGATAACCTAAATCTAGCAGCATGGAACGACCAGCAAGACCTTCAGCATGTGAAAAATAGGACTGTTAACAAAGACCACCTCACAGAAGAGGCAAGCTTTATAGGACTCAAAGACATCATGAAGAAAGGTCAAACCGCCTATGAGGCATTACAGAGGTTACTAAAACTAGGCCTACTAAAACCACCTGTAAAATTAGCCCCTGAATTTGGAGCAGGTATATCTAATCTATCTTTAGTCCAGAAAAAGAGACGTAAGAAGTGGATTAACGAAGAAGAAGGTGACTTCATCCCAGAAGCTTACTTAACTCACGACCCTCAAATGTTCTACGCTAAAAGAATGGCAGAGGGTAAGAAACACAAAACCAACCTCGTAATCCTAGCAGGTGGAAATTGTGGTATCACACCCCTAACACTATCATTCCGAGCTCAGGTTTACGCCCAAGTTATAGACGAACTTCAAAGACAAGGGCATAACGTAGGAGTCCACTGCCTCGACCCCATTGGAAGCCACAGACATGACACCCTTCACCACATCTTATGGGAGGTAAAAAGACACGAAGAGCAGATGTCAATCCCCGCACTTCAAAGAGACCTAGGTCATGCAGCAGTTTATAGAACAGCTATATTCGACATAATAGGCGCAGCACCTAGAAACCCTGGAGGAGGACTAGGCTTCACCTCTAATAATATGTTCGACCACCCTATAGGCGAAGACAACAAAATTAAAGAACCGCTCAAACCTCTAATGAATGCAATAAGTCAGGAGCTAGGTGAGCCAACTATAATTCTAAATCTACTACACCTAGACGATAACATCAAAGAAGACAGTATGTCAGAAGTCCTCGTAGATGTTCAAGCCCAACTAACTACTCTAATCACCCAGCCAAAACAACACGGCATACACATCATTAATCCAAAATCTCAAACAACCAATGAATAATCCCGACCTCAAACTAATCAAACTAGAAGATCTAGAACTCAACGACACTACGAAAGAGACTAGATGGATGCATAATAACACAGATAACTTCGAATGTTATCGAGATATGACTTCTACCCCTTCCAACATAATAGAAAAACTAGCCCTAGGAGCTCTATTTACAAGTAAAGATGAATTTCAATCAGACCCTACAGACATAGGACCTATGGGTAACAAATTACTACACCACTGCCTAATGCAACACTGCCAATCAATAGAAGCAATGCTAAAAACACTCTCACGGCACGGAGAGAAAGCAGTAACGGAAGGAGACGCAGCCATCCAAAAAATCGATAAGAAAACAGGTGAAGTAAGCGAAACCATGCACTTAACTGCTTTAGAAAACCTACTTCAAGCTGCAACTCTAGGCACATATATAGAAACCGTATACAACATCAGTATGCGAGGTGATGAAGAAAAAATGCGTATTCTTAATAAACTACTGCAACACACCGAAGATAACAAGGACACAGTTCTCGAAACCCCTCAAGAAATGCGGAAATTCTTAGCCGGTGGAGAAACAGTAGCTAAACTACTAGAAGACCTAGTCAAAGGCTACGGAGATGACATCTCTTTACAAGAAGTGTTCACGAGTCCACGTGAGCTAGCAGAGGTACTTTCTAACCACAAAGATGGGACGGAAGACTTCATGGTAGCATATAAAAGAAACCTGCACACTCGATTACACGAGATGCCTTCTGTAGATAGAAATATCTTAGCCGACAAAGCAGAGAGATTAACAGCAGACATGTGTGCTAAATTAAAGACTACTGACTTTCCATCAAAGTAAGTCATTTTAAAGGTTCAAACAACACTCTAATGAAAAATGAACTAGAACCTGAAAAATCTGATTACTTTATAATCGTAGTGTGGGCACTAATCCTGCTCACAGTTGTTATAGCCAATTCTTAATAACCTCAGGGTAACACGCTATAGGTGTTGCCCTACCTTAACACACCAAACTAATGGCATACCTTAGCTACACTAAAAAACAGCAGTACTTTAAACATCAAATCAACTGTATACGTGAGATACTGACCGAATATTATAACTTCACCCCAGAACAGGCAATTAATGCCTTAGACAACCAATCCTTAAGGTTTGGTGCTCCCATAAATACCTACGAAGTAAATCTAAACACTCTAGACAAAAGTAGGTGGTATTATAGCCCAACAGCAAGAATCGCAGACTACAAACGCGCCTTAGAGAATACATTCAACAACCTACCTAAAAAATGTATAGCAGATGTCCGTGAACAACAAGCTAAGATGTTAGCCAATAAAGAACTTGTTATCACCCCTAAGATGGCTTCCTATTATAAAGATGATTACTACAGATACCCTGTATTAAATAGGGGAGGAATAATGGTAATACGTAAATCCTTTCAAAATATAGGTATCACACATGATTGGTACGTACAAAACTCAAGTTGGTGGTTTCAAGAACAACAAAAATACACCCCTGTCCTAGCACGAAACTTGCCTGACGCCTACAGAGAAGACTATAGGAAAATCGCCCTAACTCGTCTAGCCCTAACACTTACCCGCTTACAACTCATAAACCAATGCATAAAAAACTAAAAGTCATAGAACTAAAAAGAATGCAAGACGCTCAAATTGACATTGAAGCTCGCATTAAACAACTCACAGAAAACTACGCTGAATTAAACACAGTAGTAGCTACCCTAAAAAAATTCGTTACACCTGCTCTAGTTAAAATCTCAGAGCGTGACGATGTCCCTGCAGACGTAAAAGTCTTGCTACTTCAACAAATAATCCTAATGGAGAAAATCTAATGTATACAGCCCTACCTAAAGGCGAGGTACCTAACCTAGAAAAAATATTCGTCCACGAAGACTTCGAATCTTGGAGCCACGAAGACTACATGACACCTATGTATGTAGACGAAGTAGGCCTCTCACTACTAGAAGAAGGTATCAAACCCAATCAACTAGTCCGCTACTACCTAAAAGACTCTGAATGCTTTGTATGGCAAGTAATAGACAAAGCAACAGCCCTGTGGGTATGGGATAACTACAAACAAGCTGGAGAGCCTGAAGTTTGTATCTTAACCCCAGGACCATTCGACGACTATGTAGACCACGTAGTAGATCGCAGAGCAGAACTCGAATACTTAACCTCTAACCAAACAGTAGCAATAGCTCTAGGATACGACAAATGAGCTGGCACTGCAAGGAATGCGACAGCGAAGAGGTTCAGGTTCAGGATTGGGTCAACCCGAATACAGGAAGAGCCGACGTGAGCTTCGACACTAGTACAACAGACACGTGGTGCAAGCTGTGTTGCGAGTCAGACTTGGGCATCGTATGGAAGGAGGACAAAGACGCTGAGTAGTAGACGAGTTCAAAAAAATTTTCGTCCGTAAGCTCTCTAAAACAGGGAATTTACGGGGAACAGTGGAACCTAGAGTTCAACCCAACATCAATTATTCAGTCCATCCTGAAATTGATGAAAAAAATTTTGGACGGACCTAAACTAAAAGATACACAAAACAGCTCAAATCCTTTAACCAAGGAGAGTTAGGGCTATCTCACAAGCAAGTTTCGCCTACTACATGGGGCGCAAAGCTTGTGCCAAAAGTTATACACTTTAGGGGTTGACTTGGCTTTCAGGGCGTGTATACTACCTGTATGCCCGAAGCTAATAACAAACACTTAGAGTTTGTCGATGGACCTGAAACATTCAATCCACTCGACATGATTTCCGCAGGATACTACGTATTCCCTATTGAAGGCCACAGAAAATACCCGCTCAAAGTAGATGGGGAAGCGTGGTCCTGGTATTGGGACCACCAACGTAGAGATATGCTAGCAGGCTCAGTCGCCCTAGCCAAGAACAATCCACAAACTACAGGTTGGTGTATTGCACCCCATAAAACAGATAAGTACCCACTCCTATTAATAGACCTAGATGTTTACGAAGGTAGATCGCCTGAAGACCTCTGGCCTGAGATGGCAGGGGATGGGACACCTATGCCTGATAACGTAGGCATCACTCGTAGCACAGGTGGTGGCTATCACTTCTGGTTTAAACTACCAGACGACCTCGATCCTAGGACTTTACCTGCCTCATTTAACTTCGGTTCGGGCATTGAAGGTGAGATTAGATTCTCAGGGCAAGAAAGACCTAGGCTCTTGGTTTTACCAGGCACTCGTGCCATGAACAAGCAACAGAAGATTGGCTCTTACACCGTGCAACGCCCATTTAATGTATCCAACCTTGCACCTCCACCTTCCGAACTACTATCTAGGTTACTCGGCAGGCAAGGGACAAGTGCAGATGAGTTGATGACTAGTGGCGATCAACTGCAGAGCCTACCTGATTCCTATGTAGGTGACAGGCAAGCGATTGTAGCGTCGAACATGCCGACAGAATTTCACCACCTTATGGCTGTGGTCCAACAGTCACACGTTACTGAAGGCGGACGTAATAATTTTGCAGCAATGGTGGCCCAAATTGTAGGGCGCATCTATAGCACACGCCCCAACGAGACAGCAGTTAAGATGATAGTAGATACTGTTCAGAACGCTCTCGAAGAGAAGCTACCACTAGGAGAGTTGAAGAAGACTATCTTTAGTGCCATGAAGAGGGGCCAAGTGAACGCCAAGCGATTCGCTATAGTAGATAAGTACCCTTCAACCACAGTAGTACTGCAAGAAGTCAAGTCTATCTACAAGCAACTGCCTTGGCTGCTCGTCCACCTCAAAGCAGACGGCAAGGTTCAAGCGTTCGAGCTTGGTCTAGGAGGTAGTCCAAAGAGGCCTGACGAAGTATCTCAGTCGCTGACATTGACCGAGTTTAGTAAGAACTCAGTACTCGCTGCACTCAGTCGCTTGAGTGGCTCCGACCTAGACATCGTAGTGCGTAGCCCACTATTCACTCGCCCTAACTGGACTAAGGTTTTGGTTCACTATCTAGAGCAAGGGGCTACGTATGAATACACCACCTTACCTACCGACGCAGTATTTTGGGACACTCTACAACAGTGGGCCATGGAAGCTGCTCGCGATAGAAGCTTCATCGAGAATGTTAGTAAGGTACTGCCTGAGGAATCTGTCCTCGCACACACTAAGATCGACGTCGCAGGCACAGGCAAGAAATCCTTTGACCGCCTCGTCCTCGTAGTACACCCAAGACACCACGAATTTTTGATAACTCAGTGCGGTGACATTGGGGCCACTAAGAAACTTCTCCGAACCCATGCAGATGAGCGCCGTGTTGCCTACCCACGCAGGAAAGCGAACGCTTGGTTCATAGAGATAAGCCCTGAGAGTATGTCACAGGAAACTGTTGACTACCTATGGGGTGAGTACGTAGCGTGGAAGAGAGGAGAAATCCTTGAGTAAACCAACCCTGCATGTAGTAGACGGACCTCCTGGAACAGGGAAGACTACCGATATCATTCGTCGAGCAACCGACGGTGACTGGAAAGGTAAGCGCGTCGCCGTGCTAACCTATACCAACGCAGCAGCTGATGTTATTCGGCAGCGAGCGCCTTGGATTACTGCAGGTACGGTTTACTCACTCCTTTGGACCTCTGTTAAAGAGGTGTTACCACCATCATACAACAAAGGCATGCGTCGTAGGACTAAACGCAAAGCCGCATACCACGACAGGAGGGTAGAAAATTGGCGAGACAACGCGCTAGAAAGATATACCAAGGATGCTCCAAGCAAGCGTCCACCAACACCACTCGATGTAATCGCCCAACAGCTCCACGGCTGGGATGCATCTACACCCTGCGAAATAGACTTAGACGCCTTGGAGCCAATCCAAGAACTCACGTTCATTCTTCCGATGGCTTATTGGTTGAGCAAGGGGGGACACCTATCACAAGCAAGCGGGCAGTTCGATGTAGTCGTGATAGACGAGGCGCAAGATATGAGCGCGTTAGAGATTGCAAGTGCACTGAGACTTGTGGCCCCCGGAGGTGAGGCCCACGCGTATGGTGATCCAGGCCAAGCGATCTTCTCACACTCGAAAGGGTTGGAGCCAGGGAAACTTCCCTATGTATGGGAGCATGCTGATACTAAAACAGAACTAACCACAGGCTACAGATGTGGCTCTGCAGTTGCCAAGGCAGCTTCCGGAGTACTGCGTAGTTACTACGACCGCTCACACGAAAACTTTACAGCTGAACATGCAACTCCTATCTCTCTTTGGCAAGTGCCTGAAATCAATCCTCAAATTTTTAAAGGTCTCGTGCTTGGTTGGAGTCGTGATCATGTTAATAATCTTTTTGCTCGTTGGAATCTGCGTGGCACAGCTATTGTCCCAGGACTCGCTGATCCCAGCAAAGAACTCGTCGTCTGCACGGGCCACAGTGCGAAGGGAGCGGAAGCGGATGAAGTCTACCTCCTCCCTTGGACAGCCACCGCCATGCAAGGACTCTACTCATTGGATCCAGAAAGACTGAAGCTTCTGTATGTGATGACCACCCGTGCACGTAGGAGACTACACCTCCCACCAGAACTTTACGCTTTTGTAAATTCTATGAAAATTTCTTAGAAATATACTTGACAGCTGTATAACTACTAGTACAATATACCCATGCCACGCAGAACACTAACCCCTAAGATAGTCATCAACCCACGAGTCGAGGAGCTTCCTTCCGATTGTACTCACTGGGTAATCGACACGGAAACCAACGGACTAGAAGTAGCAGGTACAGGCGCACCACACTACGCGTCTTACCTAGGAGCCTCCCCATCCAACGACACTAGCACAGTGTATATATGGGTAGGGGCACGCAACTTCCCTATAGCCTTTCTAAACAGCAAGGTCTTGGTAGGCCACAACATCCGATTCGATCTTCATGCCGCCGGTCTTTCTCCTACGGAGGTATTCGATACGATGCTTGCGGTCTACCATAACCACACCACAGCACTCAAGTCCTTGGACTTCATAGCCAAAACGATGGGTATTAAGAAGATACCTACCCCTGACCTAATGAAGGAAGGGAAGATTCATATGATCCCTGAGACACAGGTTGCTACCTACCTTGCTGATGACGTCATGGTCACTAACCTACTGTTCAACAAGCTATATAAAACAAAGCAAGTAGGTTGGCCAATGCACCATGACCTCGCGCTAGCTGTGCAAAAGATGGAGGCACGAGGTGTGCGCTTCATACCGGAAGAGTTTGATACCCTAGTACCTCTAGTGGAGAGAGAGGCAGCTAAGGCTATCCAACGGCTGAAGGACTTTGGCTTCAACGGAAACGTCAACTCTCCTATTCAAGTAGGCGAGTGGCTCGTAAAGGATAGGGGTCTGACATTACCTTCTACTCCTAAGAGTATCGAGAAAGGGGAGCCAAAGCCTTCTACCACCAAGCTAGTGCTAGAGAGATTAGTATGGCAGGGCCACGTTGAAGTGGACGCCTTACTTCTAGCACGTCGGATGATCAAGCTACAGCAAGCCTTCCTTAACACAATGAAAGAGAAGGTACGTCCAGGTGATGGTAAAATATATGCCAACGTAAACATCTCTCGCACTAAGACAGGGCGATTCTCATACGCTAACCCAAACTTACAGCAGGTTCCTAAGCATAGCGAACTAGGTAAGAGGTTGCGGTACTGCTTTACTGGAGATAGGGGTTATGTTTCCGTAGCAGATTACTCGCAAGTAGAAATGAGAGTCGCTGCTGCTCTGAGTGGAGAGCCCGTGCTCCTACAAGCCTTCGACACAGGCAAAGACATCCATCTTGAAGTAGCTGCAGAGGTACTAGGTAAGCTACCTGAACAGGTCACCTCCGAGGAACGCTTTGGGGCCAAGGCTATTAACTTCGGCATCCTCAATGGTATGGGTGCGCGCAGGCTGAGCCACGAGCTCAAGTCTGATCAAGCTACAGCACAACGCTGGCTCGACAACTACCAAGCTGGCCTCCCTACACTCACGAACTGGATGAATAAGGTATGGACTAACGCAGAGATAGATAGAGTTGTCCGCACACTGAGTGGTAGGACTAGAGTATACCTAGGAGATGAAGGAGTACGCTCTGCTATCTCAGTAGTAGTCCAAGGTACTGCAGCTGACATCATGGCTGCTGCTCTAGTAGCCTGCGAGAGAGAAAGACTTAGACCTCTCCTAGTTGTACACGATGAGGTTGTTGCTGACACTACCAACTGTGCTAAACTAGTGGAAGTTATGGAGTACGCAGCCAACACCCTGTTCCCTGATGAACTAGGTAAGGTGCAGTTCGAGGCGGATGGATACTTCGCTGAAACTTGGGGAGGTAACCCAAATGAGTAATAACAAGCACGAGAAAACACTAGAAGAAATTAATAACGCTGTCGATGAGGTGATCAAAGACATCCGTCAGCGTCCAAAAGCTAGTGACAAATCACTACTAGCCAACGCACTCAAGTCACTACTAGAGTGTCGTCGAATCGAGGAGCTTATGCTTACTAGGTCCACGATTCAAGAGTTATTGTCCAACGTCATGGCGTCGGGCACGGATATTGTTGACGAGTCATCTCTAGCAGATGAGTTCTTCGCCGATATCGAGGAAGCCACAATCGAAAATCCTAATACGGAATCATAAAATGAGTATCTTAGATACAAAAATTACAGACCGCGGTGCTTCAGGGCAACGTGACCTTCTGCCTGCAGGCACTTACGCAAACGTAGAGATTAAAAACCTCGAAGAGATGGAGTTGAACGAGCGAGATCGCGAGAACAATAACATGGCACGCTTGCGCTGCGACATGGTAGACACGGACACAGGCCAAGCATTCGCACGTTACGTAAACGTAAAGAAGGGGAAGGAGTCTAATCCACACCCAATGAGCACACACTTTCAGATCATGGCTGCCTTGTGGCCAAAGGTCGAGGACCGCGTAGGTAAAACTTTCCGTGACTGGATTGGCGCAACTATGCAGGTAGTGGTATTCCACATCACCAATGACCAAGGTCAACCAGCTGAAGACGTGCGTTTCACGCCTATCGAAGGCTAACACATGTGTGAAAGCCTGGGCATGCCTTTAAAAACTGCCCACCCTACCACCATGTTACAAATACCTAATGATAAGTACACGACCCTTGAAGACTTCATTGCTTCGATCATTGCTTTTGGCAAAGACAATCCGAACGCAGAACTATATGAAGAAAGTTTCCGAGATCTCTCCGACGAGATTCTCCAATCTATCCGAGCGGATGCAAACGCTTCGACAGAGCCTAAGCCTCGGCTATACAGACCAAGTGCCAACTTGTCTTGTCAGGGGATATCACACTTCATCAAAGAGCTCGTCCCAGTTGCACCTATACCTGCGGCTACACGCCCAGTTCTTAGGATGGGGCACACCCTCCACGCTGAGACCTACGCAGCATTCAAGTCAGCCTGTCCCGAAGGAATCAGAGCAATCATAGAGATAGGTATCGACCTACCAGCTTGGTGGCCACAAGAGAACTCTAGAAACACAGGCACTATAGATATGATTCTATACTTCGAGAAGGAGTTGCTGACTGACTATCTATCAGAAGACCTGCTCGCCACTATGCCTGACAAGATAATCGCAGACGTTAAGTCCACTAGTTTCTTCGGCTTCAAAAAGATGAAGACCCAAGACTATGAGGTGGGAGGTAACGACTTTGGCTACATCAGTCAGCTCGCCATCTACTCTGAGGTTGAGAACACCTTAGATGCTGGCGCCTTACTCATTGGAGTAAACCGAAACTCTCCACAAGAACCTCCTTGTGTTCGATTCATTAGCGCGGAACGCCTCCGGGATGAGGCTGCAAAAGTGCAGGGTCGAGTGCAAGAAGGTATCGTGTGGAAGCCCGAGAAGTTTGAGGATAACCCTGGCACCACCGGGGTAAGAGTGATCAAGAAAGCAAGCGACTTTGTTTGTGGTAACTGGGCCACAGGTAAAGAAGGCTACTGCCCTTACACTAAACAATGCATGGAGAAAAGAAAACTTAACGGCTATAATGCCTAATCAACATGACACACAATCCACGACCTCCACGTCTAGCTAATGAGAATTACTACGACATCAACTATAAGACCTTCTTGGCTAACCTAGGTAAGCTGATCCAGGCTTATAGAGAAGAGGCTCAGGTTACCCAACGTGACCTAGGCTCTGAGATACAAAAGACTGTAACCCACATCTCTGCTGTAGAGAACGGCAGACGCGGCATCAGTCTTCACGCGCTATTTATGATAGCACAAACCCTTAAGATTGACCTTTCACAATTAATAAAAGAAAGTTTAAAATGACTGAAATACAACACGACCTTGAAAAGGCGGGCCGGATCCTAGCTTGGAACTTCCTGCAAATCATCTCTCCTGAAGTACTCAACGAACTAACTAAGCAGATATATCAGATCCAAGCGGATCACGATGAAGCAGCAGAGTTTGTGAAAGAGGACGACGAAGGTAAGGTACTGTTCGAAACACTTCGGACAGGGCTAGATCACTTACGTGAAAAAACTGAGCCAGAGGATTGGCCTGTCGGCATGATCCAACTAACTGCTTGGATGATTCGCGACCTCGTAATAGAGGTAGCACCTGCAGATATAGCAGAAGAGGAGGATTAATCCTCTAAGTATTCTTGGAGTTGCTTGTGGTACTCCTTACTCTGTCTATGCGCTCGGTCGATGTCTTTCATCACGGGCGCATAGATTGTTCTATTAGAGGCATCGAATAGCATCTCCGCAAACGATTGGCCTGTAGCTTCTGCCTCGGCTGCAACCCTACGGTTGAGCTCCATCATTAAGACGAGCTCCCTTTGCTGACAGAAGGCCAAAGAGACTGCGACTGCCTGTGCTGCAGCCGGTACTGGAGACGAGAAGCCTAGCTCAACTAGGTTCTGCTCCGCTAACTTAGCCAAGCCCTCCCCACCTACTAGTACGTTCTCTACCTTTATGAGGTTTGTTTCGCCCATCTTTCTTTAGCTTTATTTATTTCCTTAGGTAGGAATGCTGCGATTGCTGCCATGATAGCGTCGTTCTCATGGTTGGTTCGGTTATCACTAGGCTCCTCTGTTAGCAGAGCAGTGGCTTGACCCACTAACTCTTTACCAGGCGACCAGTGCTTCGACGCTTTGATCCCAAGGATACGCGCCGTGTGAGCTTTGATTCTAGCGGGGGCCACGAGCTGTGGAAGCTGCCCTTTGTGTCTAAATATCCCTGCCCAGATTAAACCTGTGCTATACCAAAGTAGGTTAGCTGTGATGCGATTAGGTACGGTAGGCGGAGCCTCAGTGGCCCAACCAACGAAAGGGTAAACGCACACCTCGTCAACGATAGCTTGCGTCCTCTTAAGAAAACCTTTCGTGTCTCCTCTCTTACCTATGGTGACACACCAAGACATCACTACGCGAGGTCCTTTCTTGGTTACCTCAAGGATAGCAAGTCCTAGGTTAGAGTAGCCCGGGTCGATACCTAATAGTAGGTCTCCGTTCTTTAACTTCAAACTGGTTTGTAAAATTTTGGGTAGGGTGATGATTCATCCTTGGAGTCGTAGACTGACCAAGAGTAAACCCACTCCGGTGCCGGGCCTGCATATCTTAACGCAGGCGAACGCTTATTTGCAAGTAATCCTCCCTCAATTCCAAAAAGATCTGTTTGTCTTCCCTTCGAAGTTCGTGGGGCCATAAGTAATCCCAACCTATGTGTGTGCCCGCAGTGTATATTTTCACCTAGTAACCTCGCTATCTTCAGCGCATGTCCACCCGGTGTGCGACTCGATCCTTTAACCTCATGCCCGTGCATGAACCTAACCTTCTGCCCTTGTCCACAAGGTACGCGAATAGGTGTAACCCCCGCATCTTCTACCCACCTAATGTCCAAGGAGTCTAGGTCCAAGTACTTAGGTAGTGACATATCTAGTAGTCTGAAAGCGGGTACCTGGCTTTGTATCGCACGGTCCCAACGGTCCTCATGGTTTCCCTTAATGTACGTAATCGAAACGTTTGGCCCTGCGGACTTCCGAAGAGCAGATAAGAAATCACACCCCGCGTAGATTTCCTCGTCAAGCTTATCTTGGAAATTCTTGATCTGTCTGTGGCTAGTAATCGAATGCAGGTCCAAGACATCCCCCAGTAGTACGATTCCATCGGGTCTTTCTTTTTTAATAAATCGGAGAAGCGCTTTAGTGTGTTCAGGATGTTGAAAGGGTACATGGAGGTCGGGGATTACTATGGTTTTCACTTCTTGTACTTCCGAAGAATGAGGTCAAACGGTAGCTTGAGAACCTGGAAAACAGATCTTAAGAACTGGACTACGCTCTCTCTAGCTTGCGGGAAGACAAAGACAACAAGTACGAGCAGCCATGTCCACGACCACGCGGTGTCCGTAAAAAAAGCAGCGGCCTCCGTCGGAGTATCCACTGACTCTGGTGAGGCCACGGAAGGTGAGCCCCCTAAAAATTCAGGTACGAGACTGCAGCTACTCAGGAATAGTATGCTCAAGAACAGTAATGCGGTGCTCGCTATCAAGTATATGCGTGTTAATTTTTTCATCTAGGTCCTCTAGTTTATCAAGAGCGCTGACGGCAATGAAGCCGACTAGTACAAGCGCTACTGAGGTGATGGCCTGGAGTACTTTTCCTGCCAGTGAAATTTGATCGTCTGTTTTCATTCTGCGTATGGGTTAGGCGCTCTATTAGCTAGGTCAACTACATTCTGCAGCTCAGTGACCCTAGTGTCCATCTTTTCAATGAACTCTGTGTATGCTTCCATCGCAGTTACGTTACCTGCTTCGGTAGCTTCCTCTAGTTCTCTCTTATATCTACGCTTATGAGCGTTGATCCGTCGAATCATCTGCTGCTCTTCTTGGGCAGGTCGAACCTTACGGTACGGAGTTACTGTTCTAGCAAGTGCTTCAAGCGGACTGTACTCTACCTCCGGGTCTCGCGAACCTAGTAGGTTGTACTCCCCTGTTAGCATCTTGATCGCCCAGTTAGCTCTCGAGGCCTCTTCTAACCAGTCCATTGAACCACTTAGTGGATCCTCTGTAGGTAGGAACTGCTCCCAACCTCCTATGTTTAAGATACCTGATGGAGTTATAGGTCTATCTGGAGCTGCTTCTCCTGTCATACGTCTAGGTCTTGGGTCGCCATATGGAATCATGTTACCTAAGGCAGGGAGGAAGGTGTCAGCTACTGATGCTAGGGCCACCATCGAATCTATCTGAGGTGCCAGTCTACCTACGTTCACTCGTTTGTCACCGATGGCGATCTCGATGCGACCCTCTGATGTCTTGACATGCTCCTTATCCTTGATCACGTTGTTAAGCAACGCACCACCCTTACTTGGGTTGTTGAACAAGTACTCCAAAGACTTCGGTATCATCTTCCTAGGGAATGTGTAGAAGAAGCCTATTCGTTTAAGTCCGTGCTTCTCTATCTGCGTGATGTCTGAGTAATCAACCATCGCTTTAGAGACAGACTTCGCTGCAGTACGAAGATCCATACCTGCGTTGATTGCTCCATGCATAGCGGAGAAACGAACGAAGAGTTCGGAAGCTTCTGCGAATCTATCCTTCGCCTCATTTGCAGTTCTGAATCCACTCTTCTTCTGGTACAGATTACGTATGTGCTCCAGCGCAGTATCTGCTTTTGAAATCTGCACGAAGTCAGCTCGTACCATAGTATCGAACGCACCCTCTTCGACCATAGCCGCAATGATGTCGTCATAGTGGTGAGCGTTACCGCCCCCTCTATAGATCATGGACTCCGATCCAGAAGCAAGCTCTGCAGACTCGCGCACTGCACCCGCTTTAACTCTTCCCTTCATACCTACGTCATGTAGGGTAGTGAACAACTTAGAGAAAGCAGTCTTCCTAGCCTGTGGATTTATCTTACCTCCTTGCATTACAGCGCTAACTTTATCTAAACCTAGTATCTCATTTGCATCCTTAGATAGTAGGCGACCTGTGGCCAACATTCCTTGGAGCATATTAGTAGGACCTATGTCCTCCATCATAGCCTGGGGTATGGACGACATGATGTTAGCTGTGTGGAAGTCAAGAGGTAGGCGTAAGCTTGTGGCCATGAATTTCATCAGCGTGTGTATGTTGTCGTACCATTTGAAAGCAGCCGCCATCTTAGCTGGGGTCTGCGTCTTAAGCTGCCCTTGTATAGCACCGTTTATATTCTGTGGGCCAATGGAGACCTGGTGTCCCATCATCTGAGAGACAGCATTAGCGTTAGCATCTGCGCCCTTCAACATAGTTCGCCCCCCTCCGTTCGCGGAAGAGTGACGTAATGCGGTACCTATATCGCTACCCAGCCCTAGGCTGATCATCGAGTATTCTGGCACGTCGAATAACGTACTCGGAACCTGCATCCTAGTACCATCAGGACGCTCTATCACTACCTGGTATGGGACATGATCCTCGTAGCGACGCATAGGGGGAGTCTCCAGTATGGTACGATCAGGTACACCCTCAGGCGTTGGCTTAGTTGGTTGTGGAATGATAGGTTCTGGAGGAGGAGCGGTACCATTCCGTGGGTGCATGTTACCATTCTCTGCAAACGAGTACGGCTTAACAGTGCGAGGCACCATGCCCTCCTCTGTTACCTCTTCGAAACTCTTGCGAGTTAAGCGGCCAGCGTCGGGGTACTTGTTGAGTAAATCATTTGCCTCACCTGCTGCAACTCTATTAGCTACCGCCGTCCGGCGATTAAACTCTTGCATAGGACTAAACTGCTCCGCAACTTCTGCCCCCGACTTAGGTATACCTCCCCTAAGGCCTTGAATCATCGCCTTCCCTTCCTCCAGAATATCTGCAGTGGGTTGGAAGGATGTATCCTCGGGGCCAAGCTTAGCTCTGCCTATGTCGTCTGCTTCCTCTAGGAATCTCTCAGGAGTGTAAGACTTCTGGAAGGCAGCACGTTGTTTAGCTGTCGCGCTACGTAAAGATCTTAACTCCTTCAAACGAGTAGCGTGCTTTGCAGCATAGGTAGCTGCAGTAGGGAAGGCAGCAGTGGTGGATAGTCTTCCCTCATCTACCATACGTAAGAGTGCTGGGTTACCAGATACCTCGTCCATGAAGCGGAGTTCTTTAGCCGTGAACTTATCAGCCTTAGCAGCACCACTCGCTGCCTTCGCTCCCAAGCCTTCCTCAAGGACAGTGTTGATACCTTGCGGGTACATCTTCTTTAGCTTAGCTGCTCTATTTCCTGCAATATTCACAGACTCGGCGCCGTGTTTTGCTACAAACTCTCGTAGTTCTGCTCCTGTAGGATTAACAATAATAGGTTTACCGTGTTGGTTAGATAGGTTTTTAGTTAGTCTAGATCCTGCAGAAGATGCGTCGCCAAATATTATGGTTACATCTGACTGAAGAATATTCTGCTCAGTGCGTGGGCCGAACTTTTTCTCGCGCCCTTTGTAGGCTGCTGTTGTAGCATCATCTATTTCAGTAAGACCGAAGTCGTCCCGTAAAGTAATGTCCTCACCTGCCTCTGTGTAGAATCTTTTCGGAGCTACGCCACCTGTCTCTAACCCAGCGCCTTTAGCCCACTCGATTCCCTGCCTATCAGCTCCAGTTTGACCACCAGAGATTACGCGCTTAACTGTTGAAGGGCCACCGAGTCCCTCATCCCCAACAGCACCTCCGTGCCTAGCGTTCGCCGCATCCAACTCATCGTTCCGCTTACCTAGGTAGTTGTAGAGTTTACGTTGGAAGGATGTTACCTCCGTCTTAGACATAGCCTCTCCTCCTTCCCCAATCAACTCGTTAGAGATTCGCTGTATGTCCTTGTGGTTTAGCTTTGCATGGGCCACGAAGTCTGTCGCGGCTTCCCGGTGTGCTATCTGAGGTGCCTTGACAAGATCGTCTATGACTGCATCTAGTACCTTAAGGTTAGAGTCGAACTCTTTAACAGTGTTCTTACCGTACTCCTTGGCAACACGCTTCTTGTATAACTTACGCGCCTTCTCTGTGGCCACCTCTAAACTTTTTACGTACTTATTTCTAGCTTTAACTAGCTTGGTCACTCTCTCTACTATCTCCTGAGGAGGTTTGCGGAGTTCCGCAACTTGGCGCATATCTAGACCTTCCTCTAAACGGGTGTCATCTAGGTACCTACCCACACCCAACTGCTCTCCTACAGTTACCTTAGAGTCGAACCCAATCTTACCCGTCCTCTCTGCGTAAGCATCTAGACCAGCCTTGCGTAAGTGCTCAGAGTACAGCTGTGCCAGATCATGTAGCTCACCATCAAAGGCAGCCATGTTTATATTTACCTCTTCAAAAGGAAGCCTTTCTGGGTAAGAGACAGGAATCTCGTCCAAGGCCTCGAACTCCGGAGGACCTTTAAGTTCGTCCGCCTTAGCCTTAGCCTTAGCATATTTACCTTGGGCAGTCTTCAATCTTTTCGCGTACTTATCTTTATCTTTAGCCAACTTGGCCGCTCTTTCCCCGTCCGCTTTAGACATCGCCTTGTCCGCAAACCCACCCAACTCGGAGTCAACTTCCTTTAACTGTTTCTTTAACGAAATTACTGCGGCTTTCTGTAGTTTCGCTGCTTTGACCGCTTCGGCGGCCTCCTCACTGAGCTTAGTCTTAACTTTCTTCAAGGGGACAGGTACTCGTTTAGGCACGCCCTTTGTTGAGGACAAAGCCTTATTGTAGAAGCCTGCCTTCCGTAACTCTGTCTTACTCAGTCTAGGAAGTAAGAAGGCCAATTGGTCCACCTCCCCTGTATGAGAGCCCTGTCTTAAATCAAATGGGTTGACGCCTATGGTATACGCATCGTCAAAGTCCTCGCCTAACACATCTCTTACTGTTCTTCCCGACATCCTCTCTGCAACAGAGCCCAAGAAATCGGACATACTCTGATACTCTTGAGGAGTACCTAAAGCATCTTCCATTACTACTGAGGCGTCTTGAGACCAACGAGTAGGTTGACTTAAACCTTCCAAGGCACTGGCCTCCTCATAAGTAAACTTCGGCATAGTACTCACTTGATCTAAATACTTCTCTAGTTCCTTGACACCTTTAACCCCTAGAGTAGAAGCTACCCGCTTGTAGTCCAAGACGTTCAGTAACATGTCCGCCCTAGACTGTGCGGTTCTAGCTGCGAATGCCGAGAAGCCATCAGCCAGTCCTAGTTGTCGCATTCGAGAGTCCAAGATAGGCTTCAATGAGTTGTGATAGGAGTTAGATATGAAATCTATTACACCCTGACGAGCCCGCGTATTTAGGACAGCGTCTTCCGCGCTATCGCTTAGCTTAAGTGCACCCTTCACAGTCTGCTCTAGTTGCAATGCAAGTTCGCTGTGCATCTTGTGGTCCATGAAACCTTTCTTACCTCCAGTGAATGTCTCGATCACCTTGTTTAAGATAGCCTTCATCTGGTTCTGGAATGACTTAACAAACTTACCTAGTCCAGCTTCGTGTAGTCCTTTCTCTCCTACCTTAGTAAGAGCAGATGCAGTTACCATACCTACGAAGTCGTCGCCATTTTGCATAGCTCTCCTCGCTTGGGTATTTGTAACCTTGAACTGCTTCATAGCCCAGTCAACAAATCCTTGCTCACCGTGATCTCTTATGATAGAAGCCCGAGCAGAGCTTAACTCAGCTACCTCGTCCATACCTTTCATAGCAGCTACACCAAGTGTGGCCATAAGGTGCTGTGCCTGGCTTGCTTGCATGCTCGACTGTATCTTCCCTGCGCCCGTCGCTTGCCTCTGCATAGCCTGCATGATCTCCCCTGTTCGTAGCGGAAGGTCGGTGTCGGTCAAGTTCTTCATCAACGCTGGGTTGTGTCGGATAGCTTCGCGCACCATCAAGACACCCGACTCATTAAGCGAGCCCGTCTTGTACATATCACCTAGGATAGCCTTTGCTTCGTGCGCACCTTCAACAGCCTCATGCCCATCTCTCGCCCAGTAGTTGTCTGGCATCAGCATCTCGAAGTCTGTCTTGCCCGTGTTAGATACCCGAACACCTTGGAGTACGTCAGCTGCAGAGTTGTGTCCTGAGTCAATCTTTGTAGGAGGAACATAATCCGCAACAGCTTCGACAGCCTCCTCTCCAACTGCCGCAGCCTTACCAGCTTGCCCAGTCCTAATGAGTGGTATCTCTGTTCCAGGTGCTAACTCCAC
>Ga0181372_1000131_pt1 | contig 19417 bp, 7 predicted proteins | sample LowvirmetaG_5_FD_130161 | JGI IMG/M metagenome (GOLD analysis project Ga0181372, IMG submission 130161) | Marine viral communities from the Subarctic Pacific Ocean - Lowphox_08 viral metaG | ecosystem: Environmental > Aquatic > Marine > Oceanic | place: Subarctic Pacific Ocean | collected 2015-12-05
ACAAATTCATATTACAATCCTATACTTCCAGAAATTTCAGGATTTAGTTCTAATTTCAATAAAGGTGGTTATACATTTGGTATAGATCAAAAAGGAAATTCAAAATTTTTAATATTAAAAAATAAAGAATATTCAAGCGTCATACCAACTGGAACTCATACTGATTATCACATTGAAGGATCGATATTTGATAATACCATACAATTAACATCAGACTCTCCAAGTAAATGGGATTCTGATTCTTTAAAGACTACTTACTATGACAGCATTCATACACAAAATTCAATAACTGATAAATTTGGTGGACCAGTTGATTTTTTATACGGTAATATAGGTATACCAAGTTTTTCTGAATTTAATATTATAGAGGGATTTACTTTATCTGGTATGGGTAATCCATTTACAACACAATTTGAAATTGCAAGTAAAATGTATCCATTATTTGGAGAGGTGGGTGTTTATCATCCAGATAAGGGATCTACTTTGAGATTTATTAATCAAAAAACAATTGGTGTTGATTTTATGGGTGGTAATAATTCTTACTTTAGTAATTTAGAAAATCCAATTCCAGGATTTACACCTAATTTTGGAATTTCAACTGTATTGGATGATGATCTAGTTGGATTACCGATGGGTTATTTTACTCCAGCCTCGGAAGTTGGTATTTCAAGGTTTTTAAGAAACGGTAAAGGTGGATTTCAATCTGGATTAACTGATATAGACTTAGACACTGGGACTCATGAAATAAAAGGATCTATGGTAAAATTTCCAGGACCATTGCGTAATTTTGAATTATACCAAGGTGAAGGTTCTGATAGTTTGTATAAAAACATACCACCTAACCAACAAAATCCAGCAGATAGTGATTCATTTATTCCATGGACTCCATCAACTTCTTATTTTGATAGTAGTCATACTGTTAATTCTGGTCAATTCAATGAAAATATAGATATAAACTCTTGGAATATTGGAAGAGATGTAACACTTCGAGGTGGTCATATACTTCATGGTGTTACGGAGTTAGGTAGTCCACCATTTGATAAAGGTGGTCAATTAGTATTTGAAACATTATATAACAATGATCATACTGTAACGGATATTAAATACTTAGAAAAAGCCTCTAAAAGCCATTTTGATATTAGTAGTAGATTATGGTCTGTTGATCCGAATAGAGAATATACTGGTACTACTTCACATGGTATTTTTAAAACTACAGTTACAGATGTGGCAGGACAATTGAGGTCAATGGGAATAGATACAGGATTTGAAACCGCATTAGGATTGGGAACTGGTACTGAACCCTATGTTGTTTCACCCATAGGTGGTAAGATGAATGAAACATTACCAACTCCTTTTGGTAATATGGATCAACCGGGTTGGACTAGAGAATTTTTCCCATTAGGAAGATTACAATTAGATGTACAGAGAATAGGTAAATTTTTAGGTTCACAGGCAGGTGAAATATTTATTGGCCAACAAGAATTATTAGGAACATTTCAACAGTATAAAGGAATATATGACCCAGCATCTACAATATTAAATATAGCGTCTCCAAGAGAGGGGTTGGGAGTTCCAATGCTTAAGTTTTCAAGAGATACAGGAGCTATAGGTGCAATTTTAGACGCTCTATTACCTACTACTTATACTGAATGGCTTGATGCGAGGGCGGGAAGTAGTGGATTTGATTTATCCTCTATTAAAACAAATATTTTTGATAAAAATACTACTTATGCTGAACGTGAATTAACTCATAAACCCCTAGCATTTAAACCTTTAGATATGATAGAAAATACTGTAGGTGCAATAGGAAAGTTTATTGGAGAGCAATATGATATTCAAGGTATCAATGCAATAGAGAAGGCCGGTATAACAAAAGAGTCTGGAATTGATTCCAAGTTAAATATGCAAAATTCTATGGATACTAATTCACCTCTTGGAAGTCTCGGTAAAGGTGATATAATGACTTTACAACCCATGGATACATATAGTCCGGAAGAAAGATCAACATTGGCCAAAGTAGTTCAAGGAGTAACAGTGGCCGCGACACTTATACCAATGGCTGGGTTTGCAGCTGCCGGTGCTCTTATGGGTAATAGTTTGGGTGTACGTGATATAGAGTTAGAATCTTCAAAAGAAGGAATGCCATTTTATTTTAAAGATTTACGTGATCAACAAACTATTCGTTTTAGAGCATATATTGAAGGTTTAACTGATACTATATCACCTAACTGGGAACCTACTAGTTATATAGGAAGAAGTGAACCAGTTTATACATATACAAATGCAGAAAGAGAACTTTCTTTTACTTTAAAACTATTTGCACAAACTAAAGATGAATTAAATATGATTTATAAAAAAATAAATAGATTGACTTCATTGTGTTATCCTGAATATCAAACCATAAATATTGGAGAAGGTACTTTGATGGATAGAAAAGAAAGAATGAAACCACCACTAACAAAATTTAGATTGGGGGAATTATTTGGTTCTGAAAAAAATGAAATGTTAGGATTTATAAAAAGTTTGTCCTATTCTTTTCCAGATAGTAGTCCGTGGGAGATACAGAGGGGTAAGAGAGTACCAAAATATATAGAGGTCAGTATTGGATTTCAAGTTATACATTCTACAGTTCCAAGTCTTGATTTTGCAAGAGTCAGTAACAGTAGTAAACAAGATACATTTTATGGAATAACAAAGAACATGATTCGTACAGATTCAAATATTACAGAGGATTCTAATACCCAACCATCGGTGGAGTATGATGCAGATTTAAATTTGACTGATGATGTCGATTTTGTTACTGGAGAACAACCAACCATACCATTTCTTAATTAACTAATTGGAGATAATTATATATGTCTAGATATAAAAATACAAAATTAAAAACTAATAACTCTGTTGTTCGTGGAAATTTACGAAAATCTTATAAAATTACTTCACATAGAACTACTATTTATAATAGTATTCCAAAAACAAGCAGTGATATTTATGTTATAACTCAATATGGTGATAGGTTAGATTTATTAGCAAATCAATTTTATGGTGATGTTAAGTTGTGGTGGTATATAGCAAAGGCCAATAATTTAAAATTTATGACCATACCAGTTGGCACCAGGTTAAGAATACCAGCAACAACTCAATATGCAAAATCAATATAGGTAATTATTAGGTTATGTCACAGACTATAAAAAGAAGAGCTTTTGGTGGGGATGTAGCCCCACAGGTTAAAAATAAAATAAGGTTTAGACAGTCTTTAGCAAAAACATCTAATTTAGAAGATGCGGATTCTATTTTCCAATCGGTAGGTGGTAATATTAATGATGTGGATTTTCATGACTTTAATTTTGTGGATTATGAGAATATTTATGTAGACTTGTCATCTCGTACTCCATTTGCAAGAATGTGGACTGCCGTTAGTTTGTCTGAAATAACTAATTGGGAAGATGATAAGGGGGGGGAACTTTCCCTAGGAAGTTCTAAATTAGCACACGAGTGGAAGGAGGAACGACACATAAAGATTAAAAAAGGTGATAAGGATGCTATAAAATGGAAAAATGCATTTTTAGAAAAATTCGGTGATGATACATATAAAGTAAAATATTTAGAGGAGAAGGGTACTGATACAACTAAAGTTTATACAGTTGGAAACCATGTATTAAATAACTTAGAATATGATGGAAATATACACAAAAGTAGAAGTGATACGTCCACTATTTTATTTCCACACGAACACGAAACAGACAAAAATCAATTTCTTAAACCACCTGCTGGTATAACAAGTATTTCATCGAGAACAGAAGGTCCTTGGGGGGCTCTGAAAAAAACTACTATTAATTTTACCGTTCATAATTATACTGATTTTGATACCATATATAATAGATATTTTTTGAGACCTGGTGCACAAATTTTTGTAGATTTTGGGTGGGACAAACAGTCTTTATACAATCCACAGGATTTAATAGATGATGAATTAAATATAGATGAAAATTTATACGGAGAGGGAGGGTATGTTTCACTATCTAATGGTGATTTAGAAACAATTTTTGGGTTGGTAATAAGTTATGATGCAAAGAATAGAAAAGATGGAGGGTTCGATTGTAGTGTTGAAATAATATCTAAAAATGAGTTACTCTTGTCCAATATCAGTGAAAATAGGAAGGAAAAAATTAAACAAACTCTTGATCTAGAAATTTTAGCTTCAAATGTATCTAAAGTTACAAATATGAATGATCTTTATAAAGAGGTTTTATCTGCAACTGCTACATTAAAGGATGACAAACTTACAGCTACTAATAAACTCATACTTGACTTAGCAGAAACATTTTTTGGTACAAGTGCACATATTTTACCTGGTGATCCAAATTCTGCTAGATCACAATTATCATTAGAAACGGGGATTTTTATACATGGAAGTAAAGAAGACTCGAAGATAGTTTATATTAACTGGGGGTGGGTTGAAGATAACATACTTAATGGAGAATTTGGATATAGTGATTCTCGTGAAAATTTAATAAATACTACATCTGATAGTATTGACTCGGATAGAGGACAGACATTACCATCTGTTAATTCAGAAAATGAATTTATGACATATAATAGTGTTTTACATCAACACATGAGGGATATGCAATTTCGCGATAGAGAATTTTCTTTTATATATCCAGAATCATGGGGTGGTGCACAATCATCACACGAGAGGGCTAATACCAGAAATTCAGAATTCACTAAAACCTTTAATGCGGAAGGTGCCCGCCGGGCCCAAGGTGGTACACGAGATTGGAGATGTGACCAAAAAAATAGTAATGGTGAACCATTGTTTAAATGGTTACATGAGGAAGGTAAATGTCCAGATCCTTTTTCTAATTTACCAAATCAATCTACATCTACAGTTGGGGATATAGATGTTAAATCTCAGATGGGATATGTTACCACAGGTGGAATGCCGACATACAATACAAAAAAAGGAGCGGTACACGAAGATAGAAAAAAATTGGTTAAAGATTTAGGATATTATGAAATTCCAATTGATGAGTTAGATGACAAGGTTAATATGAGAATACCAATTAGAGAAATATTTGTTAATACAAAGGTGATAAAAGAGGCCTTGACTACCTGCACCAATGTAAAAGATTTATTAAATAAAATTTTTGAAGAAATTAGAAAAGATTCTGCTGGGATAATAGATAATGAAGCGAAGTTTCCAACGAATACATCCTCTAATCTGGGTACAATTAATCTAACACTTAAACCTTCAAGTTATAGCCAACATGATTTTTCTGTTATTGATAGGGGTACATCGTTATTATCAAACTCGAAAAAATCAGATAAAAAATTAAGTGGGTATGATTCACCTAATGTTTTGTTTGATGATTTGTTAATGTTTAATCCATATAGTCCAGATACAATTGTTAAAGAATATGAGTTGTCATTTTCTATGCCAAAGGGTGGGATGAGTGATATGATAGCATTACAAACCACAGTATCTTTAAAAGATATACAATCATTGTCAAGTGTGTTAGATGGGTATATAGAATTTGAAAAGCTTCAGAGGTTAGGATTAGATAACCCCAATACGTTTGTATCTTATAAACCATCAGTTGGTATAGAATCTGGAGTTAGATTAAAAAAATCTTTAAAACAAGATGCTACAAATCTTTTTGGACATAGAAAAGATGAGTTACTTTTTAATGATAAACCGACAAGAAGAGATTTAAACGGACATAGTATAACTCCGGATCCAGATGCTTCTGCAGAAGAAATTAAAGATTTTCAAGAAACTGAAAATTTAGCCTCATATAGTCAATTATTATTTGATGCTTATATGGAAGGTTCGGCCGGTTTAGAATTTTTGGATGACTCTTATTCAGATATATTTAAAGGCGACAGTAACTATGATGAAAATATGAGAAAATTGGCACAAAATCAACATGGTGGAGGGATGTATGCAAAATATGTAGATGACATTACAAAAATGGTCAGAGAAACAGTATCCGATCAGATAGAGGTCGATAATGAGAAACAAAAGGAGGCCACGACACAGAGTGGTGGGGATCAAACTGAGAATGCAATAAAAGAGGCGGGGCTCAAGGGTGAAGTTCTCGTTGAGGATCCAACCAAATATTGGCAACAAGTATCTGGAATGTATGGAACAAAACTTATACAGGCCCCACTTCCAATAGAGGCATCATTGACAATAGATGGTATATCTGGATTAGCACCGGGTGATTTAATAAGAATTAGCTATTTACCTAAAAAATATTTTAATAGTGTTTATTTTCAAATAATTAAAGTTTCTCACGATGTTAGTTCGACTTGGAATACTTCCATTACAACACAAATGAAAATTTTACCAAGAAGTATTTCTGAACCGGATAGTTTATCATCATTTGATTCTGATGTTGTAGTTAATAAACAGTTTTTGGTGAAGGAAGATTTACATCATATTAATGACGTGGACTCATCCTGGACCAATTGGTCAGGGTTAATTGAATGGAATTTCCTAAATGCTGTGGGTAATTTACAACCTATTAGACCAAAGAAACTTGGAAAAAATGGAGGTAAGAGACCATTAAATATTGAATATATATTTAAGACCCAGTTTAATGAAAATCACGATTATATGTGGCGTATAAAATCATCATTTACTAGTACTGTGGGAGGTACATCTGGTAATACATCGGAAAAAGCTTTTGGTGATAGCGTGAGAGATACTGGTAAAGCAGCAGGTAGTTCAAAAAAATCACCTGAGTACACTCGCCGGCTTAAGCTTTTTCAAAAAAGCCTATATAAAGTTCAGAAGTGGATCAATGCTAAAGGTGGCGGCCCCGGCCAACTCAGCGATGACACCCGTCCTCCCTGGTCCACCATGGTTACTGATTTTGGCCAAACTGACAATAATAAGGTGAAATATGGTTTTTGGTATGGAATGCCTCCCTCTCGTAAAAAGGCAAATGGGGCATATACGAACATACCAACATGGGATCCCCCAAAAGATCCTTATAATCCGGATGCCGAAGCACTAATTAAAGCTAACGGCCGGATGATCAACCACGGAGCTGATGTATATATAGTTTATTCTAAAAATAGAAATGTTGGTGGTGATTTAAATGGTGCCCCTTGGATTGCATTATCATTTGATCCAAGTAATGATTGGACTCCACTTGATGAAATGTTTTCACATTTTACAGGTACGACAAAAATACCCACAATATGGGGATGTACAGATACTGCAGCAACAAATTATGATGAAAATGCAACTACTGATGATGGTAGTTGTGCATACGCACCAATATATGGTTGTATGGACCCAGTTGCAACGAATTATGATCCTATGGCAAATATTGGAATGGGTACTGAAGCACTATGTGAATATGGAAGTGACGATGAAACGTTGGGATGTAAAGATGAGACCGCGTGTAATTATGATAAAGATGCGGATTGGGATGATGGAAACTGTGAATATCCAAAAGAATATTGTTATGTTGGGCGTAATAGAAGATTACAAAAAATATCTAATTCAATTGGAGTTGATCTTCCAATTTTAAAGGCCATTATAAAAGTAGCTGGTGTTGAAAGTAAACCTCTTGATTATATAAAATTTAGGCCACATATATTTTTAGCGGCCAACGCGATTTGGAAAAAAGGTAGAGTTGGCACTTCGGGTATGTCCGGGCAACCTGATAGTTTGGAAAATATTACATTTACAAATGTAAGAACTATAGAAACAGTTGGTGGTCCAGTAGATGTTGGTGTCGCCGTTGGTAGATCAGTGTCACAGGAAGATATTGATAAAAATACAAGAGCAGGAAGACCTTCTGATTTTAATATTGATGCAAAAACACAAGTTGATTGTGTTCTTGCAAAAAATGGATTATTAGATTTACCTAAATTTGAGCTCAAATACAGCACAGAACGTAAATGTCATAATTTTTCAGGCCTAGATAAAATGGTAGAATATAAACCAAATGTTATAGAAGAAGAGGGGCAGTTACTGGATGGGACATCATATAAAGACATGACCATTACAGACTATTATATACACGGAAAACCAACTATGAAAGAATATTTAGATTATCATGACATTGTTGATGAATGTAAAGGTATATCAAAGTCTGGAGGAAATTTTAGTTTCAATTTAGGTACAAGATGTGAGAGGTCAGAAGACCATATACGAGAGCATACCGAACTTGATGCATTTATAACGGCATTTAATATAAACCCACTGGGTGCTATTATATCAACTACTTGGGGAACTTATGAAATTGCTGGTGAGTATTTTTTCAATATTTCCGATGAAAACTTAAATGATTTGAGAAAAAATTTAGAAGGTGTTGTGGGTGAAAGAGGAGTTGATATATCAATTAAAGAATTTTTCAATAATCCAGAAGCAGTTGGTGAAGAATTACTTTTTGCAAAAATAGGTACTAATAGAGATATATTGGATGCACTTAGAAATCAAAATTGGAAAAAATTCGCGAAGTGGTTTTGGGGACCCAACTGTTGTAGTGGTGGAAATGATCTTCATAAGAAATTACAACAAGAATTTGAATCTTACATAGATATAGATGGTTCACTGTGTGATTATAATTTAGGAAATTATATGAATAGTCCCACAGATGTACCAGATGAATTTGAAATGTTTGCAAACACTAAGTTTTATCCAGATACTTTAAAAGTATGTGATTGTGAAGTTGGAGACAATAGAAACTGGAGTGAATACACAAGTTATGCAGACGTTCCTTTCGAAGATGCCATTTCAGCGTGGCTATCGGGTAATTACCCTGCGTCCGAGGGTCATATTACAGATTCATATGAAAATACTCCTTCTTCGGGTTATCCTGAACGTGTATGTAAGAATGATATTGTACCTGTTTATAGAACTACCGCCTTTGACTCAAAATCTAATCAAACGTATCAAATAATGACTGATACTTTTAGAAATCCACCTTTAATTATAAATGATGATTGGATGTTTATAGAAGATGCAAAGATGACTGATGGAATGTGGATGTCGAGTCCACCACCATGTGAAGAAGTGGAATATTGTTTTGCACGAGGTGGATATGATACAGAGGCATGTAATGATACTGGAGATTATGAATCCGGAGATGTTTACAGATGGTTTTGTCCGGAGTCTGATATGGATGAAGCGGAACAATTGGGATATATTACGGCAGAAGGTAGAGAATGGGAAATAAATTTTTCGAATGTTTTTGATGATTTATCGGAAAGAATTAAAGAATATGAAGATTTTACACTTTTCCCACGGTGGCAGGACGCACAATCAATTCCTTTGGCCAATCCAAAAATTTGTTGGGGACATTCGATCACAGAAGATGATCAAAAACCTTGGGTAGATGTACTCAGTGATTCTAGTACTACGTGGTCTATTATAAAAGAATGGGAAAGTTCAGGTAAAATGACTTCTGATTATCCTGATCCCAGATGGGCAAATCCACCACTTGGGTCAAATATTTCAGAACGAGAAATAGGTGAAGCTCCATTAATGTATAAAGAACGCGTGGAACTTGAAATGAGTGAAAATTTTAGTGACCAATATGAAACTTTATCTAATATTGAAGATGCGTGGTGGGAAAGTGGATGTGAAGATTTATTTGATAGAGATTTAGAACAAAGTATTCAAGAAGCTTATAATATTTTAGAGATTTATGATACGAGACACTATAATACCATCGATCAACAAGATGGTGAAAAAAAGAATCTTACTTCTGTGGACGGTAGTGAACTACCACAAGGTACTGCAATACATCCAGTTGCAATTAGTATAGTTGCGGAGATGATATATGATATAGGTATTGATAGAATATCCACGGCTGGTAGTGTTATACCAGGAGTAGATATTAAGTTTTCTAATATGATTAGTTCTATTAAAAATATGGATTATAAAATGGCGTCTTTATATATGATATGGAAAGAAGGTAATATGTCTTATTCAACAGATATGTGGACCGATTGGAGAACAGGGCAAAGACTTAGAGCTGAACAACTGGCAAAAATGATGGGTGAATTGCATGTGTATTCACGGGATCCAAGTGGAAAAATAGCAAATACGAATAAATTTGATCCATGTGTGGGAAGGTTATCTGGAAACACATACTGTATTGTTGATGATTATTGGATTGACTATAATAAGAAGAGAGGTCAAAAATATGAAAAAACAATTTGTGAAGAAGTTAAATATTTAACACATACCTGTGAGGATGTTTCTTCTATAGATGTTCTTGAGTTGGTAGAAAGAGAGTGTCAGTATATTTTATGTGATAATGATGTATTATTTAACCGTGGAGTATCTAATCCCGAGAAATGGGCATGTTGTAAAAATCCACCAATAATACGAGGATGTATGGATCCAACTGCTTTAAATTATGATCCAATGGCCCAAACATCGGTAGGAATCGAAGGTATAGATAAAGATTGTCAATATGTTAGTTCAAATAGACATCAGTTAGGAAGTAGTCCAACAATACCATATCAAGGAAAAGTTACAAAGCCTGCAACAGACGAGTTTTCTGGGAATGAATATATAACGTGTAATTCAACTACTGAATGTCCTTCAAAATTTTATTGTAATGTAGATATTAAAAGATGTGAACCTGTATTTCTTGTATCTAATGTTACTTTCCCAAAGGGTAGACGCTCTTGTGTGGAAGATTCTGAATGTTCTAGTTTTGGTGATGGTTGGAAATGTGGTGATATTAAAAATTTATTACCACCACCCAATGGTTACCCCACATGTTCGGAAGATGCGGATTGTGTGGATACTGGTATAGGTGACGACATATGTGTACCAGACCAAACACTAGCATTTACAAACGCGTCAGCTATTGGTTATTGTAAACCTCCGGGAATTTGTGAACAACCCAATTTTAGTTTTGATGCAAAATTAGCCGGTGAAAGACCAACTGGTCCAACATGTCATGAATTAAAAGGATATTATTGTCCAGATGATTATATATGTGATTTATTGTGGAACAATACCTGGCCAGGTATAGAAAAAACTAATGAAATGGGTGTTGGTAAATGTATACATATTGATAAGGCACCACCTACTGTTATTCAACCAGAATATGACGCGTCAGAACAACAAGAACCTTCATTACTCGGAGTTACACACGATTATACATATAATAATTTAACAGAGACAGATTTGACAAGACCGAGTACAACCATTGTTCAGATTTTAGATGTTGAAATGACAATGATTTCTAGAAATGATGGTTCTATACAGGAAACCGATATAATTACAAAAGATGAAATTATATATACACTGGCGGAATATAATATTTTTAATACTTATAAGGGTTGGTGGTCGGAAACAAATACAGTTGGTAATAAAAGGTCGTGGAACGAGCGGTCATCAGCTGTAAATAGTTTCCATACTGAACTTTATAATATTAGAGATAGAGAAAGAAATTATTGTGATGATAATCTTGAACATTGTTCTGATGAATTGTTGAAGAATTTAGAGTACTTAGACCTACATCCGGAGGTGGTAGGTTGTATGGATGTAAATGCTTGTAATTATGATTCTGAAGGCGGTATAACTAAACATGATAAAAGTAAATGTTCATATAATGACTGTACAGGTGAATGTGGTGGTCCTTGGATAAACCCACCAAATGGAGAGGGTGGTGTTTGTGAGGATGAATGCGTAGAACCGAGTGGTTTTTGTATAGATACGGATCAAGATGGTATATGTGATTGTGTAGATGATTGTTTAATTGGTAATGGTTTATTAGATGACTGTGGTGTATGTAACGGTGATAATAGTACTTGTATAGACTGTAATGGTATAGTAAATGGTATGTCTGAACTTGATGAATGTGGTGTCTGTGGGGGTAGTGGATATTTTACTTGTTTAGATGGAATGGTAGTATGTGATATAAATAATTGTCCTGGTGAAGTTCATGAAACCTGTACTGATCCACTGGCTTCCAATTTTGATCCAGATGCAACTGCCAGTTGTGATAGCTGTTGTGAATATATAAGTGGTTGTACAGATGAAAATGCATGTAATTATGATAATACCGCTACAGCAGTTGATAATACTATTTGTATTTATCCAGAAGAATATTGTGAAGCAGTGGGTGGATATGATGACTCTTTATGTAATGTTACAGATGAGATTTCAGCATCAGGTACAAATATAGTTAGGATAACAACAATGTATCTTTGTCCGGATGATGCCACAGATCCTGGTTGGGTTTTATTGGAAGGAACAGACTCAGAAACTAGTTGGAATTCACTTCTAGATGATAATCTAGAAAAAATTAGAAAATGGGAAAATGATCCATTAAGAAAAGACACAGATATGGATACGGAAAAATGGAAACCATTTTTAGATCCACACAACAATACGGAAAATAAATATTCAATTTGTTATGGTCACGCACTTTTAGGTCCAGATAGAATAACAACTGGGTCAAAGGTGAGTGATTTTGATGGACAGTTTTTTGATACTTCTGGAAATATTATAATTGATAAAGGAGTAAGTAAAACTAAATGTGAAGAATTATTGAAAGAGGATTTTGAAGAACGGGCCGTTAAACCCACCATATCTATAATAGATAGAAATGGTATCCAGATTAACGGTGGACTTCACCCAACAACATATCTAGAACATGATCCTAAAGTTTTGGGAGTAGTGGTTCGAATGGTATATCAAATGGGGGCGGCATCGGTTCAAGGTTTTCCAGCAGCATTGGTGAATTTTAATAATAAGAATTATCAGATGGCCACGAGAGAAATGTTATATAAAAATTGGGCAAGGAAGGAGAAGAGTCAGTGGTATGGTATAGATACCCCCAAACGGGCTCTTACCGAGGCTTCTATAATGTGTGCACATTCTGATGATTGTGATATTGATAAGATCGCTGATTAAAAATGGTGATTTTAATTAAAAAATAGTTGTTTCATATATAAAAAAGGTTGTATATTAACATATGAGTTATATTGTAATTCCCATATTCTCAGACCCATTCTTACATCCATTACATAAGGATAATGGATTATCCATGCTTTATGTCAAGGGTTCTGATGGTGATAATCAGATGATATGTCAGTTTCATCCCGATTGTGTCGGTGTGTTAGAAGACTACAAGTGGTTAGAAGATGAACTAATTTTTACGCCGGATGCTAAAATATTACAACATATTTATCCATTCAAAAATGTAGTAGATATGAATTGGGAATGGTGGTCTCAAACAAATCAACCATTTGATATGAGTAAGCTTAGAAATAATGCATATGATTTCTTTTATAACAAATATTACAATGCCAAACGACTGAATGAGATAATACCCATATTAAAACATAAAGAATGGTGTGGAGAACTGGAAAGACAAATGGGAAAAATGATTGATATTAATGAATCATTGGGTTGGGAAGATTACGGTAAAGAAGTAACAGAAGCCTTCAGTTACATAGAAAGTAACGGGGTAAAAGTATCAGATGATGTATGTGATATATTTGATATGAGAGTAAAGAAACATATATCAGATGGTAGGTTATATACAAAATACAATCTATGGACATCTACAGGTAGACCAGCTAATTCCTTTGGTAATGTGAACTTTGCAGCTATGAAACCAGAACAACGAAAAGCAATCATACCTGAATACGATATGTTAGTAGAATATGACTATGACGCATATCACTTACGACTCATAGGTGATCTAATAGGATATAAATTTGAGAAGGAATCAGTACATCAACACTTGGCAGAGAAATATGGATGTTCATACGAGGAATCAAAACAGATGTCATTTAAACAGTTATATGGTGGAATTGATAAAGAGGTGAGAGATAATATCACATTTTTTGGTTTAACTTATGATAAAATTAATACATTTTGGAAGTATTTTAAATCACATAAATTTATAGAAACTGATATTTATAATAGGAAACTATTGTCTAAAAACTATACAGATATGAACAAGAATAAGTTGTTCAACTATTTGATTCAGGCATATGAGACAGAATCAAATATAAAGACGATAATTGAATTAAAACGATATTTATTAGATAAGAAGACAAAATTAGTTTTGTATGGTTACGACAGTTTCCTTTTTGACTTCTCAAAAGACGATGGAGTTTCTACTTTGACAGATATAAAGAACATATTAGAGAGAAATGGACATATGGTTAAATCCCAAGCGGGTTCAAATTACGGCGAAATGAACGATATTTCGGATAGGTTATAAATGAAAAATCCAATAATAGATAAAATACTTACTGAATGGGCTTATAGAGTCCACGATGGTTCTCCTGATCCAACCAATCCTTATCACATGGTTTTACTTGAACGATCTATGAATGGTATGGGATTACCGAGAAGGTTTAAAACTGGATTGTTGCAGAGATTGAGAGAATTAGAATTTAATGATGAGGAATCATTTAAAAAGTATAAATCTGACTTGAAAGGTGGTGAAATAAGACCTACTACAAAGGTTACTATTGGTGGAAAGGAAACTACTGCAGGTGAGATTGAGGGTGATGAAGAAGATAAATTTGAAGTTTTACAATTAAATCAACAACAACAGCAGATATCAGATGATTTAGATAATGGTAATCTTGATGAAATAACCAAATCACAAGATAATTTGGCTGTACGAAGAGCTAAAGGTGATGCGGGTGCTGGGGGTCCAGTAGCAAGTCAGGGTGAATCGGTTTTTGTTGAAGGTGCCAATAAATTACCATCTTATAATAATTTAAAACCAGTTTCTAAACAAGAAAAAGATCAAATTAAAAATCGTAGAACTAATCCGAGTAAAAGATATCCACAAGGTAAGCCAAATTATCCTAATGCAGAAGAAATAGAAATGTGTGAAACTTTGGGACTGGATCCTATATCAGATGATGCATTAGAATATTTAGCAAGAAGAGAAAGATATTCAAGACAAAAATTAGAAGAAATAAAAAAAGATCCAGATTCAGTATTTTATATATCGGGAAGCAAAGGGTTTAGTAGTAGTGAAGATGCATATTTAGAGTGGATGAGGGCAGATTTTGACGGTGCTATGGCATTAAAAGATGATATAGATAAAAATAGTAATATTGATACATCTAAACCACATACGGTATTACAGTCAGATGATACTCCTGAAGGGCATGACCAAGCCATTAAAGACCATTTAAGAAAAAAATATGAAGAGACAAAAGATCCTCACTATAAAAGACAATTAGAATTGATGGATAAAATTAAATTTCACGATACATTTGCAATAGGTCAAGATTCAGAAGGCAGAACACAGATATATCATATATCAAATAAAAAAGCAACAGATATATCAGACCCACATAATAATACATCTCCAGCACGTAGGATAAAAATTATACAAGAAGCAGGATTTGGTCCACAGGTTGCAATACGAGTTGGACAATCATTAAAAAATGGATTAGACGCGGTTGAAGATGTTAAGCAATCAACAGTAAAATCAAGTCAGAAAGTTCCAATTGACAATGATTTAGTAAAAGTATGTAAAATGCCATCAATGAAAAAATACATGGATCAACTTGATAATAATAAAAAGTTTATGGAATGGGTTAAATCAAAAGGTATTTCATATAAAACTACTGCAGATAAACTAGCTGCGTTACAGATGTATTCAAAAGAATTGACAGATGCGGGAAAAGAACCAGCATATGCACCATTTGGTAAAATATTTATTAAAGTAGGTGAAATTACAAGGACAAAAAAATGGCAGAAAGCAAATCCTGGTATAGATGTTAATTCTGGTGGTATTTTAGAATCCAGAAAAATAAAGGAAAAAGAACAAGATGTGGTTAAGGGAACTTATAAAGATGTAGTAGATAATATAACTGAGGCAGATAAAGCAGATGGATTTCCTGATAAAAATGGTAATAATGGACCACACACACAAGGTTACATAAGTACAGTATTAGATTCAATGCATGTGGGTACTTATATAGAGAATTATGATGGAGATGCATCAATAGTTATGGGTGGTAGAATAGCACACCCAAAAGATATAAGGAATGCATTAGCAAGTTTAACTGGTTATGATAAGAATAATCCTGAACCACATCCAAAAGATCCAGAAAAACCAACTCCTGAAGAAAAGAAAGCTATAAAAAAATGGAGACAAGGACTCGTTGATCACTTGAAGAAAAAATGTAAAATAAATGCAGAAACTGGTCATATTGAAATTAATGGTCCAGATGGAGATGGAAATATACCTTTATTTAAAGATGAATGGAGAACAGCCGGTACAGCACAAAAAGTTGCAAGTTATTATGGTGAAGGAATGCAAAAATATATGAAACAAAGTATTGACAGTAGAAGACAGAAGCAAACAAGTATTGGTAAACCATAATGAAAACACAACTACTAGCATCATTCACAACAAAAGAAGATTTGGATAAAACAATCCAGAAAATCAAAAATGCCTATACAATCGCGTTCGGTAAGATATATGTATTACAGAATGAAAATAATGTGAATGAGTTAATATGTACATACAATGTAGATTTAGAAAAAGGAGCAGATTACAACGATGTTAAAGGAACAATATCTCTTCATAGGAAGAAACATTCCAATACATTATATACAATTAATGCCTTAAATGAGGTAATTGCTAATCTAAATAACGGGTTGGTAGATAGTAAATTCATTGTACCTTGGGAGAATTTTAAGAATACCCTTATGGTAACAAATTCAGATGGATTAAATAAGATATCTACAAGGATTTATAAAATTATAAAAATTAATTAAAAAAAAGCTTGTTTTGTATACCAAAAAAGATATATATTATAGGTAATAGGTTATATGGTTATACGAATAACCATAAACAATAAACGATAAATAATAAAACACAGGAGAAAAAGCATGGACTTAAATGCTATTAAATCAAAACTAAATCAGTTACAATCACAAACATCAACAACAGAAAACTTTTGGAAACCAGAGCCAGGTACACAGATTGTTCGTGTTGTTCCTTATAAACATAATAAAGATAACCCATTTATTGAGTTACATTTTCATTATAATTTAGGTAACAAAACATATCTTTCACCCGTATCATTTGGCCGTCCAGACCCAGTACAAGAGTTTGCTGATAAACTTAAATCTACTGGTGATAAAGATGAGTGGATTCAAGGAAAAAGACTTGAACCTAAAATGAGAACATTTGTTCCTGTTGTGGTTCGTGGTCGTGAATCAGAAGGTGTTAAGTTTTGGGGATTTGGTAAAACTGTATATCAAGAACTATTAAGTGTGATTGCAGATCCTGACTATGGTGATATCACAGACCCTGTAAATGGTCGTGATATTGGTATTGAAAGACAAACACCTGCCGAGGCTGGAAATCAATACGGTAAAACAACAGTTCGGGTTAAACCTAATCAGACTCCAATTACTGATGACAAAACATTGTTAGAATCTGTTTTTGAGAACCAAGCTAATGTAACAGAACTTTATACAGAACCATCTTATGATGAACTGAAAGAAGCTCTTGCTACTTATCTTAATCCGGAAACTGAAACAGATACAACTACAACATCTAATGGTGTTGCTGCTACAACAGCTCCCACTACAAATACGGGAACTACTACAACAGCAAAAACAGAAAATGTTGAAGATGCATTCGATCAACTATTTAATCAGTAAATAAATGAATTTGTGTGGTTGTTGAAGATTGGGATAAAACCGCTCATGTATTTGCTACCGGATACAACCACCATTCATAATAGGAGAAAGTTATGACACAAAAAGATGAATTGGCCAGTGTAATAGCCGATGAATTAAACAAAACCTTCAAACATCAAAAGGTTGCATATTTTCTTGACGATGGTGCAAATCCTACTGATGTAGTTGATTATATTTCTACTGGTTCAACCATATTAGATTTAGCTATTGCTAATAAACCTAATGCTGGTGTACCTGTGGGTAAGATTACCGAACTAAATGGTTTAGAAGGTAGTGGTAAATCTCTTATAGGTGCTCATCTATTAACATCAACACAGAAAAAGGGTGGGGTTGCTGTCTATATAGATACAGAGAGTGCCGTATCACCTGAATTTCTTGAAGCTATAGGTATAGATACACAGAATATGTTGTATGTACATCTTGAAACTGTGGAAGAAGTATTTGAAACCATTGAAACTATTGTTTCTAAAATCAGAGAATCAGATAAAGATAGAATTGTAACTATATTGGTGGATAGTTTAGCAGCTGCTTCTACAAAAGTAGAAATGGATGCTGACTTTGATAAGGATGGTTGGGCAACTGCCAAAGCCATTATCATATCAAAGGCTATGAGAAAAATTACTCAAATGATTGCGAGACAAAAAGTTGCTCTTGTATTCACAAATCAGTTACGACAAAAACTCGGTGTGATGTTCGGAGACCCTTGGACTACTTCAGGTGGTAAGGCTCTTCCATTCCATTCATCAGTTAGAGTTAGACTTAAAAATACAGGTCAGATTAAAGATACAAAGAAGAATACAATTGGTATTAAGATGAAGGCTCAAGTGATTAAGAATCGTCTTGGTCCTCCAATGAGGGTTGCAGAATTTCCACTTTACTTTGATACTGGTATAGATGACTATGGTAGTTGGTTGACAGTAATGAAAGACCATAAGATAGTCAAAGTTGCTGGTGCTTGGTACACTTTAAATGATGTAGATTTAGAAACTGGTGAGGTGATTAAAGAACACAAATTTCAATCAAAAGATTTTGAAAAACTTATGGATGAAAATCCAGAGTTAAAACAGAATTGTTATGATAGAATTTGTGAAGCTTGTATTCTTAAATACGACTCAAAAGAACTCGGTATAGATGATGTCGAAGAAACGGATAGTGTAGTAGATGAGCTTTAACAAGAAAGATTTAAACGAAAAGTTTATATCCTTTCTTGATCAAGTTAAAGACGAACCACATAAATCAGTAACACACCTTAATGATAGGGTGTTGGTTATAGATGGATTAAATACTTTCATTAGAGCATTCGCAGTAAATCCTGCCATCAATGAAGATGGATTACACATTGGTGGCATGATGGGTTTTCTAAAATCTATTCGTTATACTTGTGATATCTTAAAACCTTCTCGTTGTATTATTGTCTTTGATGGTAAAGATGGTAGTAAGAGAAGAAGAAAGATATATCCAGAGTATAAAGGAACTCGTAAAGTAAAACAAAGACTTAATCGTAATGTTGATTGGGGTACAGCTCCAATGGATGAACAACAATCTATGAAACAACAAATGGGTAGGTTGATTGAGTATTTAGAACAATTACCTCTGACTCTGATTTGTATTGATGGTATAGAGGCTGATGATACAATAGCCTACATATCACAACAACTTTTATCTGAAAGTGACATATTCATAATGTCAACCGACAAAGATTTCTTACAACTTGTAGATGACAGGGTGAAA
>Ga0181372_1000135_pt1 | contig 18930 bp, 16 predicted proteins | sample LowvirmetaG_5_FD_130161 | JGI IMG/M metagenome (GOLD analysis project Ga0181372, IMG submission 130161) | Marine viral communities from the Subarctic Pacific Ocean - Lowphox_08 viral metaG | ecosystem: Environmental > Aquatic > Marine > Oceanic | place: Subarctic Pacific Ocean | collected...
ACAGAATGATTCGGGTTATCAAAAATCTTAACAATGTCTCTGATAACCACTTCATCACCATTGTCGCCAAACCTCAAATCATAGCGATTGGTCTTTGTTTTATAATGTTGCTTTGCTAGCCGGCCTGTTGTATATTTTTTTGGAATCTCAACAAGGTTTGATAAACCGCCCAAAACTTCGTATGGCCGATTCTCAAATAAACCTACAAGCACTGTCCATTTTTCTCCTTTGATTGTTGTGTGATGAATATCACACAGCAAGTCATTAGGTCGTTTGGGGGCGCCATTTCGAGGAAATGTTTCTTTTTCAGCTGCTTTTTCAGTCACCAAAACTCCAGTTCTGGAGCCGTCGACATAAACTGTAATACCCTTAAGACCGGCTTTCCAGCCTTCAAGATATAATTCTCCGATAACTTCTGGAAGGGTGCCTTTTGGCAAATTGATCGTTGAACTAATAGCGTGATCAATATGTCTTTGGATAACAGACTGAATTTCTATTCTTTTCTTCCAAACGATGTTATCACTGGTTACAAAAAAATCTGGCAGGTTTTTATCTTTAATAAGGTCAAACCATTCCTTTACGTTGTGGTGATAAACTTTATATTCTAACCACTTATCTCCCAATTCATCGATAAAATCAGCTTTAACATCATTTTCATTATGGCTCAACTTTCTGCGACGAATATATGAATTGCGAAACACCGGCTCTAAACCAGAACTAGTTTGAGACATAATCGAAACAGATCCAGTTGGTGCATTCGTTAAAATAGAAATATTTCTACGTCCAAATTTGGCTATTCTATTTTGTACAGCGGCCGGTAGGCTTTTTATAAAAAGATTGTCTTTTTCTTTTTCCCAATCAAAAACGCTAAAGGGTTCTCGTTCCTTAGCTAGCTCAATACTCTCTCCATAAGCAGAAATTTTTAATGTTTCATAAATCTTATCAATCACTTTTAATGCTTCGTCTGAATCATAGGCTAAATTAAGGTTTGCAATTGCATCGGCCAGTCCATGAGTTCCCAATCCTGTGCGACGACCATTTTCGCAGGCATCTTTTAAATTATTCCATAAGACTTTTTCATCCTGTGTATCACAAACTTTAATGATTTTTTCTAATTTTTCAATTTCAAGCTCCACCAAATCATCAGACAATCTCATGCCAGCCTTAACAACTGTGCTGAAATGTTTAAAATCAAAGCTAGCTTTTTTAGTGAATCTGTTTTTAACAAAATTCTTTAAGTTGATAGAGATTAATCTACAGCTATCGTATGCTGACAAAGGAATCTCTGAACAAGGATTCGTACAAACCGTCTTAAAGCCATCGTCTGCATATGATTCAGCTGGTAAATAGTTTATAATGTTATCCCACATCAAAATTCCAGGTTCTGCTGTTTTAGTGGCGGATTCAACAATAAGCTTCCAAATATCCCGAGCCTCTACGATCTCTCCTACTTCATACTCGCCACTGTTGTTAATAGGCCACCTTAACGCATAACTGGTACCGAGTTCAACGGCGCGCATAAAGTCATCAGTAATTCTAACTGATACGTTGGCTCCGGTCACTTTTGCAAGGTTGTGTTTCATTGTGATGAACTTTTTGATATCCGGGTGTCGTACATCCATCGTTATCATCAGAGCCCCACGACGACCGTTTTGTCCAATCATTCTGCACACATAGGAATAAAAATCTGCAAATGACCAGGCGCCGGTTGTGGTACCGGCGGAATTATTAACAGGTGTATCTTCAGGTCTGAGGTTGGAAAGGTCCAAGCCAACGCCGCAGCGTCGTTTAAAAAGGTTTGCCAATTCCTTTCCAGCGTCCATGATAGAAGAAATGTTGTCCCTAGGGGAATTGATAACTACACAATTTGACAAAGAAACATTAACATAATCATTGCCGATTCCCATCATTGGAGAACCTTGAGGTACAATATATTTAAAGTCCTTAAATAGGTCATAAATTGTTTCCTCGGACAATTGTGATGGCCCCCCAAACTTATCTTCAATTCTTGCAAATTCTTTAGCAAGCCGTTTGTGCATGTCGTCGGGGGTTTTTTCAACAAGTTCGCCCTTTTTATTTTTAAGAGCATACTTTGTCATAAAGACATTTGTTGCTAATTCATCACCATTAAAATATTCTAGTGTTTTTTGTTTTGCAAACTTTTTTTTGACCACCGATGCTTCTATCATGTTTTGTTCTTCCTAAATTTTTTATACTTTTCTTGCAAACTTTGTTCTTGTTTTTTAAGTATGTTTTTCTTAATTTCTGTAACTGTCTCAGTTTGGGGTAAAACATCAATTTTTACTTTAGAGGTGTCCATAAAAATAGGATACACTAAACCATCTGGTCCGTTTCGATTTTTTGCAATGAACAGTCTCCCGCCATTCTCGTTTTTATGTTCAACCGTCCTAGATAAAGAAAAAATAAAATCTGCTACAAAACACTTATTAAACGCTTCGGATATTGATTCCATAGTGATCACCTCTGCATTTAAACCTGATCGATTGGTTTGTGATGCTGTCCAAATTGGGCAATTATTTTCTTGAGCTATAGCACGAAGCTCTTCATAAATAGACTCCAACTGATGTCTTTTCTCATCTTTTTGTCTATTTGGCTTTAATAAATCCCCATAATCAACAATTATCATACCAATCTCGATTTCACGTTGTTTGATCTTTTCTAAGTGTGCGCGAATGGTCTCCACGCTAGCAGATTTGGTAGGATATTCCTTAACAATTAATTGTCCTTCTATATCTTTAATGTCCTCATAAATTTCTTCTTTTTTATTATAAACATCTTGCAAAGATATTCCTGTGATGCAACTATCATAGCGCGTTGCAACAATTGTATCTGCCAATTCCAATGTATAGTGGATTACGTTTTTGCCTTTTCTTAGGGCATGTGCGCCTAAATGCACTAGAGCCATTGATTTTCCTGCGCCGGTTGGAGCAATAACTACACCAAGTTCTCCATTACCGAGCCCTCCTTTGCATAGTTTATCAACTATTTGCCACCCTGTTGTAATTGGATCTCGGACTATAAGTTCAAATCTTTTTTCAAAATCTTTCAAATAATGATATCCATAATCGTTATTTGTACCGAGCTTCATGGCATCATTAATTAATGTTTGAATATCTTCAAAAGAAGATTTTCTAAGCAATGGAATTGATTTCATCATTGCTTCTTTTAAAATCTGTTTCTTGCAAAAATCAACCGCAGTATCTTGAATGTATTCTATGTCTTGTACGGAAGTTTTCATCATTCTTGCAAAAAAATCACGTACCTGTTTTTGTGTTAATGGGTTTTCTCCCGACACATCAGTTCTTAAAATTGTCGTCATGATATCAACAGAAGGATGCACCTTATACTTGGTTTTATAATCAAAAATTCTTTTAATAAAAACCTGTAAATAATTCAGCTCTAAAAAGTTGATATTTAATATTTCTTTCATCTGATCGGCAAACGCACGATCAAGAAGAATCAACTGACATAAATTTTCTTGGAAGGATTTACCAAATTGTGAAAAATCCTCTTTCTCGTTATAGTTCAAATTAGTCCTCTCAACTTGTATATGTTATACCCATTCCATGAGATTGTCAACATGAAAATTAACTTTTCCAAAAAATCTGGACGCCGACAATAACAACCGACAGTGCCAAACATATCATTATTTTTGCAGAAAATATGCTCTCCTTCATAAACACATAAGCTAAAATAGCAAACACGATATTTCCAACGCCAAAGCCTATAAGTTTTGATGTCCACAAAAGGCCACTGGCTTCTACAATATTTTTAATAGCGTACCAAAAACAAAGACCCATTGGAATTGCAAATATAAGATTTGCCACAATGGGTCGATCCTTCCACCATTCCCAAACAAATTGAGAATTAAATTGAAACCAGGCTAAAAGGTTTCCAACTACAAAAAACATTATTCCTATTAAATATTTCACCTATCTCCTAAAATAAATTATGGGCCTGGTAGGACTCGAACCTACGGCCGAGCGGTTATGAGCCGCCTGCTCTACCAACTGAGCTACAGGCCCTTTTTGATTATCTATTCACATTCCTGTTAAAAACTTCCAGAGCGTGTTGTTCTCTTTCATTCTCCTTCAACATTTTTCTTACCAACATAAACACTGCAAAAACCGACGCGCCAATTCCAATATAAATCATGTGTATCTCCTTTTGTTTAACACATAAGCCAAGTACGCCGAGATGGACTTGAACCATCGCCTTCCACCTTATAAGAGTGGCACTCTAACCTGCTGAGTTACCGGCGCATAAATCTTATAGTGTCATCATACTATATCCTCTTATTTTTGTCAAGCCTCAATTAGATAATTTCATCAACCAGTCCATACTTTAAACACGTCTTTGCATCAAACCACAGATCGTGTTTTAAAATCTGATTCAATTTTGTTTTAGGAATTTTTGCATGCTGCTGATACAAACCTTTGATTGTCTTCATCAACAAATCATTGTTTTTCATATCATCTTTAAGTTCTTCGTATTTACCCCAAAGGCCTGAAGATAATTGATGTACCAACATGAAAGAGTGTTCATACATATATCTTTCGTTAGCAACAACACTCATTAAAGTTGCCGCGCTAGCTGCGCAACCGTCAATAACAGATGCTACAGGAACTTCAGAGCCCCTAATATGATCAACCGCTGCTAAACCAGCAAAAACACTACCACCGTAACTGTTGATATGTAAATAAATATTTGCCAGTTCATTAGTACTTAGAATTTTAGCAGTGTGTGTAATATCTAAATTAAGATTACGAATCTCCTTATTTAAATGTAACACTTTTGTTCTCGTGACTTCCGAATAAAAATAAATTCTATTATCAGAACGTTCAATTTTATCATCTGAATCTCCAGAATCTGAAATTATAAGAAAATTATTTTTATCTTCATCAGTATTTTTCTTTTTCTTATCCCCTAACCAGTACAAATCTTTCACACAATCTCCTTTTTTCAGTACCCTCGGCAGGATTCGAACCTGCGACCCTCGATTTAGAAGACCGATGCTCTATCCAGCTGAGCTACGAGGGCATAATTTACTTTTTAGAATCTAAAACAAATCTCCTAAAAAGTATAAACAACTCACTCCAACTTGTATTACCAATTCCGTCTTCTAACATCATACCACTTGTGGCTGTTTTATTAAAGAAGGCCTCGGAATTTCTAACAACATATTTAATCTTTTCTTTGCTTTGTATGGAAATACTAGGACTGTATAGTTGCATTAGTTTATAGTTTTCTTTAATAAGATCTCCGTTGTCAGCAATGTTCTGATAAGCCTTCAAGCTTGAGCTTGAAAGCCTACAATATTCACAAACTTCATCAATCGTGTATGCTTTATCTTCGGATAAAAATGGCAAACGCTTTGCAATGGTTGGAAGTCCTACGCCTTTTATACCATCAAGGTTGTCACTTTTGTCGCCGGCGATTGCTCTTGCCAAGGCAAAATTAGTTGGGTGAATTCCAAATTTTTCAATAATGTTGTTTCTATTTAGAATCTCACCTTGTGTTGGGCGAAAAGCAATTATCTTATCTTCAAGCAGTTGGTAAAAGTCTTTGTCACTTGAAACGATAACCTTCTGCCAATCTTTAAAATCTGGCATTTGTGCCACAAATGATATAATATCATCAGCCTCAATCTCATCGAGAACCAACTGTGTAATGGGAAAATTATTAAGATATTCAACCAAACGTAGTTGTTGCCAAACTTTATTTTGAAGTTCTTCCTCTTCTGTAAGATTCTTAATGTCGCGATTGAGGCGCAAAGGCTTTCGCCCTCCCTTGTAATTTTTATTTACAAGTTTCCTTTTCTTGCTTCCTCCTCGACCATCCCAACAAATAACAATTTTATCAGGTTTAATTTCCCTGCTAAGCTTTTGTAAGATTTTAAGAAATCCAACCGTTCCACCAACAGGATCTCCATTCGGCGTTAAAGTTGGATTAACTATGTATGCCCTTAAAAACTGATTAAGAGCGTCTACTATCATTACTCTGGGCATTATTTCTTCCTCCTGGCTATTCGGCGTTTGCGTCTTTTGGCAGACCCAAGCTTTCTACGCCTTCTAGATTTTGAATGTTTAGTTTTATGACTCATAATTTCATCACCTCATATCCTCCATTTGTTGAATAAACAACCCTTTTAATGCCACAGTACTTCATTGCAGATTCGCACATGTGACAAGGCTTGCTAAGTCGTTGTTGACCTCTCTTGTTAACTCGAACAACATAAATTGTTGCACCTTCTGTATTAGAACGTTCAACATTTAAAATTGCACCAAGTTCTGCATGAAGGGTTGCACTCCCATATTCCTTTTTTCTGAATCTAGCACCAAAACTATTAAACCCACCCTTGTTGCACGAAGCATTAACCACTGTTGAGCCCTTTGCCAACACCGCTCCGTGTCTAAAGTTGGGGAACACGCTTTGATTCGCCATTCTCTCAGCCAAATCTATGCACTTTTGTGTTCCCTTAGAGGGTGTATATGTATATGCTTCATTCATATTATAATCAAAGTAGCTGAAGAGGGGCTCGAACCCTCACACCCGTACAGATAAGGGATTTTAAGTCCCTTGCGTCTACCAATTCCGCCATTCAGCCAAAACACTTAGGTAGAATAACATATTGTTGTTCGTGTGTCAAGAGAAATTATGCACGCATTATACCATAACTGTCGGTCATTTTGTTCCAGTCTTCATAAAGTGCTTTAAGGGTTGTATTAATATCGACCTCCATTATTTTAAATTCTGCTCCTGGAAGAGAGCCATGTTTAAAATAACTAAGCCCTCCATCTACAAAAATACAACCACAGGAACACTCCCTGAAATCGTGCTGTGCACGAGAATATACTACATCATCGCAACCTAGGCAATGAACTGCCTTAAGCTTCATTTTCTTTCTTCTCCTCTGTAATAATTTGAACTGATTCGTTCATAAGATAATGTTACTATATCGAGCTATATTTGTCAAACTCAAAATATAATTTTTTCTACTTCTTCCTTGATCATTTCTTCAAGATCTTCTTTTGTAAGTTCTTGATCAAGAGATTCATTGGCATTCATATGTAGCGCTGCAAGGTATTTTTTGACAGAACCTTTTGTGCAGCCTACTTTTTTTCCTGTATCTTTTTTGTAAACACACTTGCCTTTAACTTTGTAGGGCATTAATCCTCATCTCTTTTGGCTGTGTGTCCTTCGTCGGAATGCTCTTTCAAAACAACTGGAGTAATCTCCTCTGGAAGAAGGCCCTTAACGATTGTATCTCCAAACTTCATGTCGTATTCACCAATTCGCCCATTCTTATCTAAGGAATGCCATAGAACTTTTCCAACCGATTCATTTAATTGATATTTTTTAACCATGGCCGAACTCAGCCTTCCTTCTTTCATTCACTTGTGTTGAAGGCCATCAAGCTCATCTTCAAGCTTGGCCTTTTTCTTTTTTTCTTTATCGGTTAATGTTTCTTGATAGAGAACATAGGCATCGACTTCTTCTTGAATAATTTGTCTAAGTCTTTCAACTGTGGTTTTCATAAATTAGCTCCTATTTACATTCATTATAAATAGTTATTAAATTTCAATCTGCCTCTTCTTCTTCGTAGAAATCTTTGGCATCTCCAGTGCGATCATCAAATTTTCTAATAATCTCCTCGTCCATAATTTCTAATACACGAGTCTTAAACTTTTCATTCTGAAGTTTGTCAAGCCACCCAGATCCTTGAAACTTTTCACATGTGCCATCATCGTAGCATATTTCATACCAGGCTCCGGATTGTTTTAAAGAATCTGAACCTTTAATTGCATCAAGCCAACTCTCTCTATCTTGAATGCCAACCTCGTCTCCCCACAAAATCTTAAAATTGCATTGACGACCTTGTGTCCCAAAACGAGACTTCTCTAGTTTAACTTTTACTTCTGAGCCGATTCTATATCCTTTGTCATCAAGAATAAAAGAAGCCTTTGCTTTGCGTCCTGTAAGCCAAATGCGAAGCGAATAAGCATAGTGCATCGCTTTTCCACCAGGCGTAACATATGGAGTGGTCATCATTTCAATTCTCGCACTTGGACCTTGCGGGATATTCGTTTTAAGCTGATTTAAAACAAGAAATGTTGACTGTGAGTTTGCCAAAGGGATTGTCAACTTTGACATAGCCTTGGCTAATATGCGCGGTTTCACCGCCATGCTAGATTGAGGATTAAAATCCCCTTCAATGTCTGAAACCGATGGGGTTAATGCCAGCGAATCCCAAATAAAGAGCATCTTATTTTCGTTTGAACCAAGTAGTTCTTCCATTGTTTCTAAAACAAATTCTACAGAAGTCGCTTGTATATAAAGGAGATCATCAAGATCGCAACCAGCTCTTTCAAGAAAACTAGGATCAATTGCCGATTCCGAATCAAAATAAATCACATCTATGCCCATTTTTTGAGCATTAGCGGCAATTTGCGCAGCCATAAAAGATTTACCGGTTGCTTGTAAACCAGCGATTTCAACAGATTTACCAATTGGGATTCCTGTTAATTTCCCTCGACAGATAATTGAATCAAGCCAGCGAGATCCAGTAGGTATCCATCCCTTTACAAGTGTCGGATTGTCCTCATTTAAGTTGTGTGCAACGTTCATGCCGGCTTTCTTGTTGATAAGCTTGCGCATGTCGGCAATAGAAATCTTGCCAATCTTTTTCTTAGTTTTCGCCATTATACCCCTTTAAGTTAAAAAAGCGAAGGGGAGAGAATTCTCCCCTTCGCCAACAAAACCAATCAGCCTAGCAAATCAGCAAAGGCCTTATCAACAGAACTTCCGGTATCTTGGGATCCACCTTCGTTTTTGTTGTACTTTGTGGTTTCGGATGAAACTTCTTCAGGATTTACATCTCCTAGAAGAAATTCATCTAGCATCGCTTGAACTTCTGCAAAAGTCTTGCGACTCCCAACAAAAAGCTCATCGAAATCTGGAATGTTTTCCAAGAGTTCACGACACTTCTCAGGACCATCTGGACAAAGCGGGGAACTTCGTCGCCGGGGAGTGATTTTCGTTACAGGAAATGAAGCTCCAGCAGGTTTGCCGTAGCCAATAACCAAATCAGTACCAGCATCGGGATCGGTGATATCGCCATATTCTGGGTTTAGCACCAAATTAACAAGCGTTTCATACACTTGTTTTCCAAAACCCCAAGCACGTACGCCTTGATCTTCTTCGCCGCGTACAACGACTGGGGCGAAAAAGCGCTGACGAGCAGACAACTTCTTAGCCATCTTTTTACTGTCCTCTGTGCCTTCTTGCCACAGTTGACGCACAAAAGAATCTAGCGGACAATCTTCGCCAAAGTTCCTCTTTGGACTAAGAAAACCCGGATTGTCGCCCACATTATAGTGGAACCAATAATCCTTGAAAGGATCTCCATCTGCGGTTGGAACAATCCGAATGGTTTGTTCGCCATCTTGAGGGCGCCAAAACGAATTGTTACCTCTGCTCTCTAGAGCCCTCTTGCGCTCCAGCATCTTTTTCATATCAATAGCCATAATTATTTTTTCTCCTTGTTAAAGTCAACATGATAACTCTCTCATGTTGCTATTTGTATAATACTCTATTTTTTTATTAATGTCAAGCATTTTTTTCATCTTTTTGAATAAGAGTGCTATTTGACATACAATACACATATGGTGTTTCATAATTTGTAGAGTATATCGCATAACTAGTCCTCATTTTATCATGTTCCACATTATTTTTAACTTGTTTTTTTACTTTTTTAACAAGCGCTCCATCAGAGTTTAAAACCTCTTCTGGGATAGCATAATAATACCTCTTTTCCCTCGACATGTCAAGGTCAAAAAACATTTTTTCTTCTCCGGATTCGTAATCTACTAAACCAAGAGTTGATATTCGTGCTGTTTCTGTGGGTCCGGATAAAGTGCTCATAACTGCTTCAGACTTGTCGAAAACATTAATCATATGAATTGTAGCACTTATCAACTGATTAATATGGTTGAAGTACTCTCGTACAGGGACATCTCCTACGATATCGGCCATCTTTACATTGTCTATAAGATATAATCTTTTAAAGATCGCAGAACGAGCATATTCTTGAAAAACGTTGTGTATCAAATTTTCTTGAAGTATTTTTTCTTTTGATAAATTATCAGTATCAGGTTTGATGTAGATTACACTTATCTCACAACTATTTTTAATCTGCTCTAAAAGGCGCAATGAAGCACCAGAAATCAAACCGCAACTTGTTATGAACAAAGTTTGACCCTTCACCCCCTTTAACAGTGTTCGTCTTAAGTTTGGAAACTTATCTTCATAAGCTTCTGGACTGTTCTGATGCTCCATTGCATAGACACCTTTAGACTTTTCTAGTCCGGTGTCTATTTTAAAGACTTTATATTGCGAATACTGCTTAAAGCATTCAGCAATGTTACAACCTGCCTGTCCTAAACCAATTATATTCATTTTATACTTAACTTGTTCATGTTTCCGTAATGCTCTCCAACCGAAACGTTGACCACAAAGTTGCCCAAATCGGTATCGGAAAAAGCTTTCTTTAATTTTATCAAAATATCATTATCTTCTTCACAATAATCTATAATAAGTGAGTCGTGCATGCAAAAAGCAATTTTAGATTTTCTGCCCTTCAATAATTTCCAAACCTTGATCATCTGTTTAAAAAATAAGTCTGCTGCGGTTGATTGTAATATATAGTTCAATGCATGATGGTCATCTGCTTCTATTGTTCTGGTAAAAAAGGTTGACACTTGGCTTCCATTGTAGTACTTTTGTATCACAGACTCTCGATCATAAGTTCTGCTTGAAAGATAGTCTTTTGATTTTGGATTATAAAGCCATGCAAATATTCTTTTTTTAGCCTCTTCTCGTGTGGTTAATTCGCGGTATACATTTTTTGCATTCCATTCATGTATGTCTTCTTGTGGTTGTTCTTTTCCTAATAACCCAAGTAATACACGCAATTCCGCAGCGTTATAATCAAACTCAAGAAACCAATTGTTGTTTGGCTTTAATATTTTTCTATAAGACTTGTCCATAGTTAAAATGGGAAAAGAGCTTGACCGAGTGGTTAATCTTCCTGTTTTTGTTTTGAAAGGATCGTAGTTGATGTATGGTAAATTCTTTCTATTGTTTACCACAAATTTTCTAATCTTAAAGATATACATCTGATCGTTTAATTCTGAATAATCAATGTTAAGTTTGGTGTTCTTAATCTCCGTCAGTATTTTCACAAGTTGTGACATGAGTTCATAGTTCTTGGGTTTCTCGTAGTTTGCGAAAACAAAACTACATATTTTATTTTTAACACTGGCCAAGTCCCTTAAAAAGAATCTGGGGATCATATCATAAAAACAGTGCTCATTCAAATTTAATTGTGTTTCTTTGCATGTCCTGTGAAATGCAGTTAACTTTTTTTTAACTTCATCCCAATCCTTTTGAAGATATTGTGGACACACTTCGTCTAACGTTTGGCCACCACAAAAAATCTGCGCATAATCAATATTTTGATTGTCTTTTAAAGACTCTGAATAAGACCATGTTTTTGTTAAGTTTTTGGGAAAACGTTTAAAATGCAACTCATCGTTTGCATACATGGCGTTACAGTTCGTTTTGTCATCAAAGGTTTGAAACATCATAATCTATACTATAACAGATTTTACAGGAATGTCAAATTAATTTTAATGAAGAAATAATTCCTTTTATTTGGGGGGCTGTTAACATAAGGCCAATTGACTGTTCTTTCTTTTCTCCTTTATCGCCATATACTTGTTTTAACCCTTTTATATTCTTTTTTATTAGTTTGTTGGCATACGAAAGAGCGAGAGAGATATTGTTGTTTATTTCATGTACATGTGGAGGCGCGCCCTCGGCGCAGCTTGGATAACATTCACTTTGCGCCGATTGAACAACCCAATTTGTTATTTTATGTTCGTGCTTAATGTTTGGATTTGTTGGGTGTACAGTCATTGTTGCTTTCCCATTTCCGTCTGCATCGATGTTATATTCGTGTGTGTGGTTGGCGTCTTTTGATGTCGTGCCCGATGAATTATTTTCGCTACCTACAGTTAATGTTGCCAACTCCATCAATTTCTTTAAATGGGTGTTATACGCACTAGGTTTAAGTTTAATGTTGTTTTCAACCAATTTAATATCAAAATAAGCCTTGATCCAAAAATAATTACTGTAAAGACTATTATATTGGTTTTCGTTTATTATTTCAAGATCAATTTCTTGAACAACAAATTTAGTTTGCAAAGTTTTATTATCAGAGCAGATGACCTTCTTTTTTGTTTTTGGGTTTTGAATATAATAACTTAAATAATTGTTGTAAAAAGTTTTTTTAATGTCTTTTATCTCATCTGAATATGGAACATCGTAATAAACTTCAAAAAATTTATTAAATCTAAAAATTCGAGACATACAAATATTAAAAGATCCTTTGTTGAGGCATGTGTTTACACCTTCGTTGTTTTTTGTGGGGTCTTTTGCCATGTATAAATATGTATTAGTCATAAAATCTTTTGTTTCATCTGCGACTGTATTTAACACCGCCGCTAATTTATTTTTTATTTCGTTTGCAAACTCATTAATGCTTTTTGTATCCTTCTTGTAAATCCCACTTAAATATTCAGTATTTATAATATATGTTCCAGTGTTGTCAAGTACGTACAAGTCTTCCAATTCGGGTAGCTCTTGAAATACATACTGTGATTCTTCAGTCGCTTCTTTTATAATTTTGTTTTGACGTTCCAAAATGGTTTTTCTTTCATAAGCTAAACGCATGTATTCTCTCATTTTAAAAGATCGAACATCAGCAACCAAACGCCATGGGACATTCCTATCTACCATAAATCCGTATCTTCTTGCCAAGATTCTATAAATATTAAAGTTTGGACTTGTGATGAAAGCATGCTTTTTTTGATCGTCATCGTATGGCGTGTCATCAATTTCTAAACATAATCCTGTAGCTCTAGGTGACATATAAAAAGAGTTTATGATGCTTCCCTTGGTAAATGGCGCCTCTTTTGCAAAATGTTTAAGGTACAGGAGAAAAAATTTAGTAAAATCAGAGGAATTGTGCAGCAATTCTTTGTATTTGTGTCTGTTGTCAAGTACAGAAGGTCTAGACAAAAAAGAAGAAACAAACATAAAATAATGTATATCTTTTTGTAACTTGTCCACAATTCCAAAATCAATAAACCCTTTTTTTGCTTCAAATTTAGCTATGGGTCCGGTTGGAGAAAGCTGACCGAGCTTCACGAGTGCTCTTATATTGAATCTTAAATCATTAAAAGCATCAGCAACAAAATCAAAAGCTTTTGCTCCATATGATTCGGTATCAACTGCTATAATTCTTTCATATTGTATAGTGCCGCCAATCAATGCGTGTTTAGGAATTATGTAGTCTCCATTAAGATTAACTTTGCCATACAAAGGGTTTTCATTAATAAAATCAAAGGGCTTTTCTAACCAGGGTAAATCTCCATCTGGATATACATTGTTATAATAAAAGTTTTTTTCATTATAAAGTTGCATAGAACTTTTGATAGAATTTTTTCCTTTTGGAGTTTTTGCAAAAAGTTTATTAAACTGCACCACGTAACCCTCCTTGCGTGACGTCGCTTTGAAGAGCGCCGGCGCCAAGTATATTTACACTTCTAAGTTCGGTGTCAATCAAACCACTAACATCTTTACAAGAACCAAAAGTTTCCCATTTGGCCGCTACGCTAGTTTCGTGAATCGGGGTCATACCTGTAAATACTTGATGGTCAACTTCTATAATTCTATAAAATCCAACTAAGCCCAATTCTTTCCAATCGTCATAATTTAATGAGCCGTCCTTGGTCGGATCAACAAAAAACAACATCCCTGGCTTAAAAACATTATTCCCATACATTGTGCATTGAAAATGATATACGTCTCTTAAAGCAACACCACCAGTTCTAGTTAATTGACCCATTGCCCGGGCTTCTCTAACATACGGAATATTTTCTTTTCTAAAGTTCGACTGTTTAACAATTGAAGGAATTTGACCAAGATGTAAATAATATATGCCATTGTTTATGTTCTTTGTTTCTTCTCTTGGGTCTAAACCTATTGGACTATAATTGTTGACATAAATAAACATATAATGAAATAGATCTTCAACAGGAGTGTTTGGACTAACTTTTGTAAGGTTTTTTATGCTTCCCGGCGGCGTGGCCGTGTTGCTCCATGTAAGTGGAGTGAAGCCCGCAATTTCGCCTTGGCCGCCGCCGCGCACAACATTGTTATTATACAATAAATAATATCCATCACCATCAGGAGGATAATGATCTTCCAACGGGGGCGCCGGCGAAGGAACACCGTTATTTGGCCAAAATGGCGGTATTTTGACAGGATCCTGCTTCCCCCCCACGATTCTTTCTCGCATCTCACAAGTAAAAGTTATTGTACCAACTTGTTGATTCCCTTCTTGTGCGCCTTCAATACATCGCGAACCTAGTGACGGGAGAATTAAATTTTCAATCAACTCTTTAATAAAGTCATTTAATAAATATCGCTCTCTTCCACTAGCAATTACTTTAGTTGCAAAAAACCCCATAAGAGATTTCAACGAAACCGGCACCCAAGCTAAATTAAAAATATAATTTGACGCGCTAGAGCCGGGGTTACTTCTTTCTATCAAAGGCCCAAGAAGCAAGCCCAACCGTCGTTTGAAAAGGCCACGATCAGGATAGGAAGCAATTGCCACAACCGTGTCAATAATGTCTCCCAAGTTGGTAAAATAAATAACCTTATCGCGCCCGTCAGCAGATGGTCCATTAAATGCTTCGGCGCCTAAACCTGCAGCCAGTTGTTGAGCTTGTGATTGCACTTGGTTTGACATGCCAGTGTTAACTGCTTGTTGATTTAATTTGTTAAATTGATCTATGACTCCTGTGTTGGCGCCAAATAAAGAATTTGCAGCTGGAGCAGACGTAGGCGGATTACCACCTACGTTTGGCCCTCGAACAATTTTTACACTATTGGCGGCTAAAGTCGGGGACCAACTTTTTCGGGTTGTTGCCATCTCTTGTTCGTTTATGTCGTCGGGACCTCCAACTTGTTCTAACGTCACCACAGCAGAGTAAATTCTTTCTTGAGCATATAATGCTTCAAAAAGATTTTTATATTTATCTTGTATTTTAGCCCTTTGAAGCACCTTAACCTGTGCTGTAAGTTTATTAACCAACTCTTGAAAAACGCTCACAGCTGCACCGGATGATCCCAACGTAGTTTCTAAACTGCTCTCATCGTATCCCTGCCGAGCCGACTGTAACCCCCTGTGGATAGTACGATATTTCTCTGGAACGGGCGTACTGCGGGTACCTGGTTTTACATGTGCTTCCGCCATATCTACGTCGCCTTCTGTTGGTATGATGCCTTTACTATGCCTTCCAACATCGGAATAATGCCAAATTAACCAAGACAACGGATTGCGCGTGTCCTTGTCTATAAGGTCGCGCAACTCAAAATATTTGCCCCCAGGAGTGCCATCGGTGGCGAGGCCGCCTTGTTCTCCAAAAACAGCACCCAATGTTAGTTTTTCTCTCTGTACTTGATATAATAAACGTCTGGCTTCGCCCAGGAACGCTTCCATGTTTGCTATTTGCCTATTAGGTTCAGAAGATAATTTAAATATATCTAGATCTTGGCTATTGAGAGTGCTCTCAATAAAAGCTTTATATTCAAAATCAATAACCAATTCAGGGTCTGCTCCGCTAGATTTTGAATTATACCGTATGGTGTGTGCAACAAACTGAAGTCTTAACACTATCGCAGAATTTCTCAAGAAAGACTTAAGCGCTCTTATTTCGTCTGAAGTAAACGTAAATGCGCTTCCGCCGGCTGCAGCACCTTCAACAAGGCTCCAATCAATATCATCCGGTTCATAACGCACAGCCATTTGTATTTCAAAATAGTCTGGGTTTACCTGTGCTGTATAATCTGCTATGGTGGTCTGTGCTGTAAAAGTAGCTGGAGTATAACACGAAAGACTGTCTCGAATTTCCTCTGATTCTATGGGTGAAGTTGCGGCCTGCTCAGGCAAATTTCTTGTAGAATAGGATATTAAATCCTGATAACTCCATACCAACTCTTTGGTCGGGGGGCTGTTGGTGGGCTCGTCCGGAACGGTGGTTTTGAATTTGTGTTTAAATAAATTAAAAGATGAAAAAGATATTGTAAAAGATATGTCCTCTACCGTGTTTAAGAGAGCGATGTTCTGGCCGGCAAACTTAAAATTTAAATCAGTTAACATAGCATTTCCAAGCACGTTTTGATCATAAAACAAGTCTTCTAGAGAAGAAAGATCTCTTCTTGAAGAGGGCATGCCTTCTTCATCGGGCGTAATATTTTCGCCTAGTGGCATTGGAACTCTGTGTATTACGGGTATATTGACGTTGGGGCCCTCGGGGTTGTTGCCTGTAGTGCCGCCTCTACCAGTTTGAGGATAAATTTTATATATTTCAACAACCGGCTTAAGTTGAGTTAAAATAGAAGAATCTAAACGAAAAAATAAATCGGCGCCATCTTGTTGATTAAATAAAGAAACAATTTTTGCTGGGTCTACAGCGTCTATTACATTTATATGATCATACGTGTATATACTAGAACCTACAGGTTTTCCGGATGTATCCGGGTCGTCAACTCTAGCGTGATCCCACAGGTCATCACCTTGACCTCCTTCTAGAATTCTCCAGCGTCGTCCTTTCCCATGATCGTCGGAATAATTATCTAATTGTTTAAATATCTCTGCTTTATAAAAATTTAAAAAACATTGTTCTTGAAATCGATATCTTTGTGATCTTTCATAAGCTGCTAATTGCGCTTGATTCTCTTTGTCAAACTCGCTTTGTATTCGTGACATATCTTATTAAATACTCCTAATAATAAATTCCATATACTTTAAGTACTTCATTTAAAGGTGTTGGAATATATATTATATCACCAATCTTAACATGTGATTCTGTAGGTTTTTGATTATACCAAGCAATAACCCACCACAATTCAGAATCCTTGTAATACCGGTGCGCTAATTTATAATATTTATCACCATACGTCCATGCATGGTTTATAATGTTCATTTTTGTAATTTGAGAAGGTACCGCATGTGTTAATTGTGGTGTTGTATATTGATCTATAGAATTAATTCCTCTTGCCTTAAAGTGCTCAGAGTATAATTCATTGCCATTAAAAGCAAGTAGTCTTTTTTTATATCTCACACGGTTCTCCCTTGCCCCAACAGCCTCCAGCTAGCGGCAGCGGTTTCCCTCGCGATGGGCCCAGTTTCAGGTGCTGTCTCTGTTGAAGCAACTGTTTGTCTGGGTCGGAGTTTAGTATCAATTTTCAGACCATATGGCCACGAAGAGTTGCTCCAGCCAAGATCTTGATCCAGCGTGTCCACAAGTCCAAAAGAATCTCTTGTTTGTATCGGCTTAAATTCTAACACTATATCAACCAAACTAGGGAAAAGATATTTCTTTTGTTTTATATTAAAATATTTTCTTAATGCGGAAGGGACTTCGGAGTGTTTTAGAATGTGTATACCCTCTATAAAATTAGGAGTATAAGAAAAACTACTAATATACCCTGGTAATGGCCCTCCATCATTTGCTTGAATAAGATTCGCATATTTTATTGCCATAAAAGTTGATTTTGGAGTATAATTTCTGCTGTATTGATTTTGTCTCAACGTTGGATACATGCTCTGAGCTAGCCATGAACATTTTTGTAAATTTGTTACAGCTTCTTCAGCATTGGTCGAGGGCACTGTCCATTCAATTTGAATCGATCTCTTGGGCATTGATTGATGAGCGATTGGCACTGATTGATTGGGATATTGAGTTTCTTGCCAGCCTGGGTTGAAATTATCTTTAAAAGACTTAATAAAGGCTTTAAAATCAATCCAAGGGTTTTCGATTTCCCTTGACTGAACTGCGGTTAAATTCACTATTCTTATGAAAGACCACCCATCACTATAAGCATATGCAGTTGCATCTTTTCCAGGCATTAGGTTGCAGACCTCCTTTGCATGCGCCTAAATGAAGTGCGAGCAACATCCTGAATTTTCTGTGTTAGGACGGCGCCGCCAACATTAACACTTATACTGTCAGTAACTAGTACGCCTTCCGTTCCTCCTCCACCTCCTCCACCTCCTCGTGGAGCTTCAGAAGCTCTTGCTGCGCGCACTGCAGAGCCTTGAGCGTTTATTGCAGCTGCAGAACGCGCTGCTGCCGCAACAGGCAAGGCAGATATCATTCTAGACTCTTTAGTTAATTGTGTAACTGCTACAATGTTCTCTTTTGGTATTGATTTCATAACAAAGCCAAGTCTCGCCATGGCATTAGAAAATGCGTCAACCTTTCTCACATCTAAGTTGTTTATTCCTCTAGATAATTCAGAAACAGCAACGGCAACAGGTTTAAAATTCACATCGGGCCCTGATAGTTGGCTGATCATACCTAAAGTTCTTGACAAGCTAACAAGTTTTTTATCATTAAGGGCGTCGACCGCTCGTTGCAACTCTTGTAAGCCCTTTGTAGCTGGAACTATTGCTGTCGCCAAAGCTGCCATACCTTGCGCCGTTATTCCAGTCAAACTATAGGCTGGTGGAGATTTCTCTTCTCTCATTTTGTCTGAAAATTTCATCCAAGCATAAGTAGCCAACCCAAGCAAAGGTAATAAACTCATTAGGCCGCCGGCCATTCCTCGTAGACCCAATGTCGCTCCAGGCATAGCAGAGGCCAATAATTTAGACTGCATCACCATTGCGCCAATAGAGTTTGCAACACTCCAAGCTACTTTGGCCGCAATTATGCCTTTAAATCCAAGATCCTTCATTACGCTAACAACAATCCTGACCCATCTAACAAG
>Ga0181372_1000137_pt1 | contig 18850 bp, 14 predicted proteins | sample LowvirmetaG_5_FD_130161 | JGI IMG/M metagenome (GOLD analysis project Ga0181372, IMG submission 130161) | Marine viral communities from the Subarctic Pacific Ocean - Lowphox_08 viral metaG | ecosystem: Environmental > Aquatic > Marine > Oceanic | place: Subarctic Pacific Ocean | collected...
AGGCAGGTACAACCAGCCACCGCTGCCTACACGCCAACCAGGCTGATCATCACCCCCGCCGCCACGGCAGAGCCGATGACGCCCGCGACATTGGGGCCCATGGCGTGCATCAGCAGGTAGTTACTGGGGTTCGCCTCCAGGCCCAGGCGGTTGCTGACGCGCGCCGCCATCGGTACCGCGGAAACACCGGCAGAGCCGATCAGCGGGTTGAGTGGGTGACTGCCAAACCGGTTCATCAGCTTGGCGATCAATACGCCTGAGGCCGTACCGATGGCAAAGGCCACCACACCCAGGAGCATGATACCGAGGGTCTCGATATCCAGAAACTTGTCGGCAACGAGTTTCGAGCCAACCGACAAGCCGAGAAAAATGGTGGTGATGTTGATCAGGGCATTCTGGGCGGCATCACTCAGACGCTTCACCACACCACATTCCTTCATCAGGTTGCCAAAACAGAACATGCCCAGCAGAGGCGCCGCCGCGGGCAACAAAAGCGCCACCAGAATGAGCAGCATCAGCGGAAACACAATCTTTTCCCGCTGCGACACCTCGCGCAACTGGGTCATGACGATCTCACGCTCCGCTTGCGTGGTGAGCGCGCGCATAATCGGCGGTTGAATCAGGGGCACCAGTGCCATGTAGGAATACGCCGCCACCGCGATTGGCCCCAGCAGGTCCGGTGCCAGCAGGCTGGCGACGTAAATGGCGGTGGGGCCGTCCGCGCCGCCAATGATGCCGATGGCAGCGGCGTCCGCGAGGCTGAAATCCATCAAGCCGAGGGTGCTGAGGCCCACAGCGCCAAGCACGGTGGCAAATATGCCGAACTGCGCGGCCGCACCCAGGAACAACGTGCGGGGATTGGCCAGCAGCGGGCCAAAGTCAGTCATGGCGCCAACGCCCATGAAGATCACCAGCGGTGCCACACCGCTGGCAATGGCGACCGTGTAGAACGTATACAGCATGCCGTCGCTGAACCCCGCCGCTCCAGCCGCACTCGCCGCCGCCTGCTGCACCGGTGCCGTCGCCATTCCCAGCGCCTGCAGGAGCGCTTCGGCATCGCTGGCCACGGACTGGCCCAGCAACCTGGCCATCTCCGCCAGCACGGCGGGGTCCGCGCTGTGCAACGCATTTTCGGCGGCGGAATACGCGAGGCCTGCGCCGGGAATGTTCGCCAACACGCCACCAAAGCCGATCGGCACCAGCAACAGCGGTTCGAATTGCTTGCGGATGGCCAGGAACAGCAGGCAGAGGCCGATCAATATCATCACCACCTGGCCGGGCTGAAAGTGGGCCAGCCCGGTGGAGTCCCACAGACGCAGCAGATTGCTCATCGGGTCAGGCCAGGGTGATCAAAGTGTCGCCAACGGCAACAACATCGCCCGCCTTCACCTCGACGCTCGCGACCTTGCCGTCTTGCGGCGCGCGCACTTCGGTTTCCATCTTCATGGCTTCGAGCAGCACAATCACCTGGCCCGCGGACACCGCGTCACCCAGCTGCACGTTGACCTTGAAGATATTGCCGGCCAGCGGTGCCGGCACGGCAGTGGTGTCTGCTGCCGCTGCAGGCCGGGCTGCCGGTTTTGCCGCCGGCGCCTCCGCGGTGGACTCGCGCACGGTGTCGACGTCACCGCCGGCGCTGACTTCTACCACGTAGGACTGGCCATTGACCCGGACGGTGTAGATGCCGGGCTCTTCTGCTGAGGCGCCTTGACTCACGGTTGAGGGCTCTTTGTCAGCCGCTGAAGGCTCTTTATTAGCCGCTGAGGGCTCTCTACCAGCCGCTGAAGGCTCCTCCCCCGGTGCCGGCTCAAAAGCCGAGGGGTCACCGCGGTGCTGCAGGAAGCGCAGGCCGATCTGGGGGAACAGCGCATAGGTGAGCACGTCGTCGACTTCCCGCTCGCCGCTGGCCAGCGTGATGTTCTTTTCCTTCGCCAGTGCGCGCAGTTCGCTGGACAACCCATCCAGCTCCGGCTCCAGCAGGTCGGCCGGGCGACAGGTGATGACCTCATCGCCCTCGAGTACGCGCTGCTGCAGGGCTTCGTCAACCGCCGCGGGCGTGGCGCCGTACTCACCCTTGAGCACGCCCGCGGTTTCCCGCGATATCGACTTGTAGCGCTCACCGGTCAGTACGTTCAGCACGGCCTGGGTGCCGACGATCTGTGAGGTGGGGGTAACAAGCGGGATAAAGCCGAGGTCCTCACGGACTTTCGGTATCTCCTCCAGGACTTCGTCCATGCGATCCAGAGCGCCCTGCTCACGCAGCTGGTTTTCCATATTGGTCAACATGCCGCCGGGGACCTGGGCCACCAGGATGCGCGCATCCACGCCGCGCAAGGAGCCTTCGAATCGCGCGTATTTCTTGCGCACGCCGCGGAAGTAGCCGGCGATGTCGGCGAGCTTTTCCAGATCGAGGCCCGTATCGCGCTCGGTACCGGCCAATATCGCCACAACGGACTCTGTCGGCGAATGGCCATAGGTCATCGACATGGAGGAGATGGAGGTATCCACGTTGTCGATTCCGGCTTCCACGCACTTGAGAATGGTCGCGGTGGACAGCCCGGTGGTGGCATGGCACTGCATGTGGATGGGAATATCGCAACTTTCCTTGAGTCGGCGCACCAACTCGTAGCCTGTGTAGGGCCGCAGCAGGCCAGCCATATCCTTTATCGCAATAGAGTCGGCGCCCATATCCTCTATGCGCTTGCCCTGATCCACCCAGGCATCCAGTGTGTGCACAGGACTCAATGTGTAGGAGATCGTACCCTGGGCATGGCGTTCCACCGCCTTCACCGCTTTCAGCGCCACCTCGATGTTGCGCATGTCGTTCATGGCATCAAACACACGGAACACATCGACACCATTCAGCGCCGCACGCTCGACAAAGCGCTCGACTACATCATCTGCGTAGTGCCGGTAACCGAGAATATTCTGGCCGCGCAGCAGCATTTGCTGACGCGTGTTGGGCATGGCTTTCTTGAACTCGCGAATGCGTTCCCAGGGGTCCTCGCCGAGGTAACGGATGCAGGCATCAAAGGTGGCGCCGCCCCAGGTTTCGACCGACCAGTACCCCACCGTATCCAGCTCAGCGGCCACCGGCAGCATGTCCTCAAGACGAACCCGGGTTGCCAGCAGCGACTGGTTGCCATCGCGCAGAACCACGTCGGTGATGCCCAGTGGGCGCTTGTTTTCAGCCATGCGGTTTCAATCTCCTCGAGGCGGGTTCAGCCATTGCGGCCACGTTGGCGGTGCTGGTGCACCGCGGCGGTAATGACCGCGATGCGCTCCGCGTCCAGCGAGGACTCTGCAGGCGCTGCGCTGGTGCGCCGCTGTGCCACAGCTTGCGACTCTGCAGGCTGCGGAAAAAAACGCAGGATCACCTGCGAGGCCAGCCCGATGGCCAGTACCAGCAGGGAGAGGAAAATCACCACCGCACTGACGCCAAACAGCATCAGCTCCACACCCTGCATGAAAAGTTCGTCTTCGCGCACAACCACGTACCGCTTCAGCTCACGTTAGCATCATAAATCATCTTGGCTGCGGGGCGCCAACGTGCGCTTCGCCCCCCCACCACCTCCGCGCTTAACCCGGCAGGCGCACAGCGGTATACTGGCACACCGACCGGAGACCCGATGTGCGACTCATTCTCGCCCCCATGGAAGGCGTCATTGACGCCGGCATGCGCGCCCTGCTGACCCAGATCGGCGGGCTGGACCGCTGTGTGACTGAATTCGTGCGGGTCAGCGATCGCCTGCTGCCGCCGCGCGTATTCCATCGGCTGTGCCCGGAATTGCGGGAAGGAGGCCTTACCCCGGCAGGCGTACCGGTGTTTCTGCAATTGCTGGGCGGACAGGCACAACCCATGGCGGACAATGCGCTACGGGCTGCTGAACTCGGCGCACCGGGCATCGACATCAACTTTGGCTGCCCCGCAAAAACGGTCAACCGCTCCGATGGCGGCGCCGTTCTGCTGCGCGAACCTCAGCGCGTGGGCGCAATCGCGGCTGCCGTGCGCCGTGCGGTGCCCGCCCACGTGCCGGTTACGGCAAAGATTCGCCTCGGTTTCGAAGACCGTTCACCGTTTCTGGATAACGTGCGCGCCCTGGCCGATGCGGGGGTCAACGAGCTGGCGATCCATGCCCGCACCCGCAGCGATGGCTACAAGCCACCGGCCTGGTGGGACGAAATTGCGCGGGCGGTGGCGCTGGTGGATTTCCCCGTCATCGCCAACGGCGAAATCTGGAGCCCCGAGGACAGCCAGCGAGCGCGCAGCGCCAGCCACTGTGAAGACCTGATGCTGGGCCGCGGCGTACTGTGCCGACCGGACCTGCCCAGACTAGTGCGCGCAGCCACTGACGGCGTCGACGCCCAGGGACTGTCCTGGCTGGATATTGCCGAGTTGCTGCAGGGCTTTGCGCAACAGAAGCAACGGGAGTGTGCAGAACGGCACGCCGCGGGGCCGGTCAAACAGTGGCTGGGTTACCTGCGTCATTATTACCCCCAGGCCGCGGCGCTGTTTGCCGACGTCAAACGCCTCACAGACCCGGAAGCGGTCTGCGCGGTCATTCGCGCCCACACCCCCTCGCGCACCGGGGAACACTCCACGGCCGTTGCCGCCTGAGGCAGCTGCATCAGCACAGAAGGTTCACGTTATGCCCCATACCGCATTCATCACTGGCGCCACCTCCGGTTTCGGTCGCGCCTGCGCCCACCGTTTCGCCGATGCCGGCTGGAACCTTGTTCTCAGCGGCCGGCGCAGCGACCGCCTGCAGGCAGTCCAGGAGGAACTCCAGGCGCGCTGCGCCGTGCACACAATCTGTCTTGACGTGCGCGACACCGCGGCAGTGCAGGACGCCGTGGCAAGCCTGCCGCAGCCGTTCAGCGAGGTGCACGTACTGGTCAACAACGCCGGGCTGGCACTCGGCACCGCGCCGGCACAGCACAGCGACCTGGAGCAGTGGCACCGTATGATCGACACCAATATCAAGGGGCTGACCACCGTGACGCATGCCCTGCTGCCAACGCTGGTGGCCCGCGGTCGCGGCACCAGTATCATCAATATCGGCTCCGTTGCCGGCCACTGGCCTTACCCCGGTGGCAATGTGTACTGTGGCAGCAAGGCCTTTGTCGAGCAGTTTTCACTCGCGCTGCGCAGTGACCTGCAAGGCAGCGGCGTGCGTGTGAGCTGCCTGGCCCCGGGGCTTTCGGAGAGCGAGTTCACGCTGGTGCGCACCGGCGGTGACCAGGCGGCCTACGATGCGCTCTACGCCGGTGCCGACCCTATTCAGCCGCAGGACATTGCCGACACCGTATTCTGGCTGGCAACCCTGCCGGCGCACCTCAACGTCAATTCGCTGGAGCTGATGCCGGTCAGCCAGTCCTGGTCACCCTTCACGATTTCCCGGCGCTGATTTGACCTGAATCAACAGGTGACAGGGTCAGGCTTGCCCCCTGCTGTTAGCGCCCCCATCATCGCGGTAAGAGTATTTACCGTGAGGGCTTTGCGATGACTTCCACTTCACCACGCCACCGTCTGTCACCGGCGATCAGCCTGCTCACCGGCATCGCGTTGGCCGCTGCCGCCGGGGCCGAGCCACTGCGAGACCGCGCCAACGACCTGTTCAATCCAGTCCCTGCGATTAGCGACACCGCGACCGGCCGTGCGTTGAATCCGGATCAGGTCGAGCTGGGGAAAATGCTGTTTTTTGAACCACGCATTTCCGCCAGCCATTTAATCAGCTGCAATACCTGCCACAACGTTGGATTTGGCGGTCACGATTACCTGCCCACCTCCATCGGGCACGGCTGGCAGCGGGGCCCCCGGAACTCGCCCACCGTATTCAATGCGGTGTTCAATGCGGCCCAGTTCTGGGATGGACGCGCCGCTGATCTCGCGGAGCAGGCCAAAGGCCCGGTACAGGCGAGTGTGGAAATGAGCAGCACGCCGGCACGTGTCACGGCGACGCTGAGCAGCATGCCGGAGTATGTCGAACGCTTCCAAACCGCTTTTCCCGATGCAGCGGAGCCCCTGAGCTTCGATAACATGGCGTTGGCCATCGAGGCCTTTGAAACCACCCTGACCACGCCGAACTCGGCCTTTGACGCCTACCTCAAGGGCGACGATGCGGCGCTCACCGCGCAGCAGAAAGCCGGCCTCGGCCTGTTCATGGACAAGGGCTGCGCGGCCTGTCACACCGGGGTCAATTTAGGCGGTCAACACTACTTTCCCTTCGGCTTGATTGCGCGGCCAGGGGCTGACATCCTGCCGGTGGGCGACAAGGGGCGCTTTGCCGTCACGCGCACCGCCTCCGATGAGTATGTGTTTCGCGCGGCGCCGCTACGCAACGTGGCCCTCACCGCACCCTATTTCCACTCGGGCGCGGTCTGGAGCCTCGAGGAGGCGGTTGCCATCATGGGCCGCTCCCAGCTGGGCGCCGAGCTGAACGCCGAAGAAGTCAGCCAGATCACGGCATTCCTGGCGTCACTCACCGGGGAACAGCCGCACATCGCGTACCCGTTGCTGCCACCCAGCACGGCTGATACCCCGCGCCCCGACCCGATGTGGAAACCGACCGCCGGCCACTAGGCTCAATACACAGGGGCGGCGCGCGCCGCCCCCATTGCTACGGCGTCAGTGAAGCCTCCCGCGCTGCCTTGAACTCCACGCCGTCACGCCATTCGGGAAAGTCGCGGCTGGATGTCAGTTCGCGGCCCATCTCCAGCAACAACAGCACTTCCTGTGCCGCGCCGCTCAGGTCCCAGGCGGGATCGTATTCATCCGATGGCTTGTGGTAGTGGTTGGCCACGTAGTCACGCAAGCGCGCATCGCCCCAGGCCTTGCCGTGCTCAACACTGTCGGTCGCATTGGTCAGGTACAGTGCCGGAATGCCCACCTTGGCCAGGGAAAAGTGATCCGAGCGGTAGTAGGAACCCTTTTCCGGATAGGGCTCCTGCACCACCACCCTGCCCTGCCGCTGCGCGGCACGCAGTAGATAGTCCTCCAGTTCGCTGTTGCCATAGCCCACCACGGCAACATCGTGAGTGCGCCCGAGGTTTCCAGCCGCGATGTTATCCATATTGAAATTGGCCACTGTTTTTTCCGGGGGAAACAGCGGATTTTCGGCGTAGAACTTTGAGCCTAGAAGCCCGGACTCCTCCGCCGTTACCGCCAGAAACAGCACCGAGCGCTCGGGCCGCTCCCCGCCGGTGAGAAACTGCCGCGCCAGGGCGAGCAACCCCGCCACCCCGGACGCGTTATCGCTGGCGCCGTTGTAGATATTGTCGCCGGCATCACCCGGGCGCACGCCGAGGTGATCCCAGTGGGCGGTGTAAATGATCACCTCATCGGGGTGTTGCGAGCCGGGAACCAGCGCCGCCACATTGTGTGACATACGGTCGGACAGGTTGTTATTGAGCGTCACCGAAGCCTGCATCCCTCCCAGGGCCACCGCCTCGAAATCCGCATGGGCCGCAGCTGCCTTGTCGGCGGCGTAGTCGCGCCCCGCCGCAGCAAACAGCCTCTGCGCCTGTGCTAGCGGAATCCAGCCTTCCACCGCCAGCTTGTCGCGATGGCGGTTCTCTGCCGTCAGGCCGATTTTGGCACCCGACCAGCTGTTGCGCACCACTTCCCAGGGGTAGGCAGCGGCATCGGTCTCATGCACGATCAGAGCGCCTGCGGCGCCCTGCCGGGCCGCTTCGGCGTACTTGTAATCCCAGCGCCCGTAGTAGGTCATGGCATTGCCGTTGAACAGTGCCGGATCCTGCGTGGCAAAGCCGGGGTCGTTAATCAGCACCACCACTGTTTTGCCGGTCACGTCCACGTCCGCATAGTCGTTCCAGCCCCGCTCGGGCGCGTTGATGCCATAGCCAACAAACACCAGCTCGGAAGCGGCGATACCGGTGGTGGCCACCTGCTGTTGGGTCGACACCATCATCTCCTCGCCGTAGGCCCAATCAGCATTGAAGGCATCACCGCGTATGGCCAGCACGGCTGCGGGGTCAGTGGTCACTGCCGTGATGGCCACTTCCTGTAGCCAGCTGTCACCATTGCCGGGCTTCGCCCCGAGCGCGGCAAAGTGCTCAACCAGCCAGTCGATGGTCATCTCTTCGCCGGCTGTACCCGGTTCACGGCCGGCGTAAGTATCCTGCGCGAGTTCGGCAATATGAAAATGCAGGTCCTTCTGCACCTGCTCGTCAACGGTCAGCGCAGCGGCCGCCTGCGACCATGCGAGCGTGGCACTCAGGCCACAAGCGGCGGCCAGGGTAGCAAGGGGTGATGTCATGGGAACTCCAGCGGTTGCAACAACGTGATGCGAAGCATAGACGGTTTCACCCTGCGCCGCACGAGCCCCCGTGGGTTACACGCCCTGCGGCTGGGGGCTGCGCAAAGTCACCGTATGAATGGTATTCTCCGACCCAGCGCCAGGCGCCCACACCCCATCACCACCAGGAACCTGTGGAATGACAATAACAGAAAGCCCCGCCCCCGCGGACGACACCGCCTTTTTCGGTCATCCCCGCGGCCTCTATGTATGCTTTGCGACGGAACTGTGGGAACGCTTTTCGTTCTACGGTATGAAGTACCTCCTGTTGCTCTACCTCACCAAGTATCACCTGTTTTCGGATGCCAACGGTCTGGAGGTGCTGGGTGGCTACGCCGCATTGGTGTACGCGATGCCCGTGATCGGCGGCCTGCTCGCCGACCGCTACCTGGGCATGCGCAAGTCGGTAGTATTTGGCGGGCTATTACTGGTCCTCGGCCACCTCGGCATGGCGGTTGAGGGTGAGCAGGCGCGCCTGGTCGGCGACACCGTGGTACGCGATGACCGCGCCCTGCAGGTGTTCTACTTTTCGCTGGCCCTGATCGTGGTCGGCGTCGGCTTCCTGAAGCCCAATATTTCCACCATTGTCGGCCGGCTGTATGGCATCGACGATCCGCGACGGGACGCCGGTTTCACCATCTTCTACATGGGCATCAACCTCGGCGCGCTGACCGCCACGCTGGTGTGTGGCTACCTGGGGGTGACCTACGGCTGGGGCTACGGCTTCGGTGTGGCCGGTATCGGCATGTTGTTTGGCCTGGTGACCTTCCTGCGCGGGCAGAAGCATCTGCGCGGCCTCGCAGAACCGCCCGTACCCGAGTGTCTGCGGGAGCGTGCACTGCCGGGTCTGAACAAGGAGTGGGCCATTTACCTGGGTGCCGCCGCCGGTGTTGTCGCCGCCTGGCAGATGCTGCAGTTCCACGGCGCCGTGGGCGTGCTGCTGAATGTGCTCGCCATCGTCGTGCTCCTGGGCCTCGCGTGGTTCATCGCCTTCCGCTGCAACCCGGTAGAGCGCAGCCGTATGCTGGTGCTGGTTGCACTGACCATCTGCAGTGTTGTGTTCTGGTCGTTGTTCGAGCAGAGCGCTGCGTCGATGACGCTGTACGCCGACCGGGTCATGGATCGCACGGTTTTCGGCATCAATTTCACCGCCGCGCAGTTCGGTTTTTTCAACGCGTTCTTCATCTTCCTGCTGGCCCCGGTGTTCGCCTGGCTGTGGACCGTATTGGGCCGACGGGGAATCGAACCCTCCACACCCGTGAAGTTCGGTCTGGGTGTGGCGTTTGCCGGGTTGGGCTTTGGCGCCCTGGTACTGGGTGCCGCATCCCCCAATGAGGCTGGCCTGGTCATCGGCTACTGGATGGTGCTGGCGTACCTGCTGCATACCGCCGGTGAACTCTGCCTTTCGCCCGTCGGCCTGTCTGCGGTCACCAAACTGTCAGTACCCGGTGTGGTAGGCGTTATGATGGGCGCCTGGTTCCTCGCCACCGCCTATTCGCAACACGTGGCGGCGCAACTGTCCAAGCTGGCGGCACTGGATCTGCAGAACGGCGCCGGTGACGTCGCCACGGCTCTGGCCACCTACACGGAACTGTTCACGAGTCTGTTCTACGTCGGCCTCGGGGTGGCGGCAGTGCAATTCCTGCTGGCGCCCCTGCTGAAGAAAATGATGCACGGTATTCACTGAGCGGCACAGGACACTAGCCATGACAAGCGCGGATCGCGAGTTCGACATGATTCTTTGGGGGGCCACCGGTTTTACCGGCCAACTGGTCGCGGAGTACCTGGCAACGAGCTATGGCGCCAACGGCACCCTGCGCTGGGCGCTGGCGGGCCGCAATGAGGCCAAGTTGCGGGCTGTGCAGGAATCGCTGATGGTCCACACCGGCGGCATAGCCGTTCCACTGGTGGTGGCCGACAGTGATGATGAGCAGAGCCTGCGTGACATGGTGGCACGCGGCGCAGTGGTGTGCAGTACGGTAGGACCTTACGCACGCTATGGTACGCCGCTGGTCGCAAGCTGTGCGGAGAGTGGCACTCACTATTGCGACCTGTCCGGAGAAGTCCAGTGGATGGCGCGAGTCATACCCGCCTATCAGGCCGCGGCGGCTGCCAGTGGCGCACGCCTGGTACACAGTTGCGGCTTCGATTCCATTCCCTCGGATATGGGCACCTGGTTTCTGCAACGTCAGATGGTGTCACGCCGGGGGGTGGCAGCACGCCACGTGAAGTCCCGGGTAGGCCGGAATCGCGGCACCGCGAGTGGGGGCACCATCGCCAGTATGCTCGAAGTTCTCGATGAGGCACGGCGCGACAAGCAGGTGCGCAGGCTGTTGGCCGACCCCTACTCCCTGTGCCCGGACGGCACCACCGGCCCGGACGGGCGCGACCAGGCCGGCGCTCGCTACGACACCGACTTCCAGCGCTGGACCTGCCCCTTCATCATGGCCGCCATCAACGGCCGCGTTGTGCGTCGCAGCCATCACCTGCTCGGCATGCCCTGGGGTGAGGACTTTCGCTTCGACGAGGCACAGCTGTGCACCTCGCGGGCGCAGGCCCTGCGCAACACACTGGGCATCGGCGGCGCCATGCTGGGGCTGTCAACCGGACCCGGGCGCACACTACTGCAGCGTTTCCTGCCTGCCCCGGGAGAAGGCCCCGATCGGGAGCAGCGGGAGGCCGGACACTACGAACTGTTCTTCCACGGCGTACACCCCGACGACAGCGCCTGCGACATACGGGTGCGCGTCGCCGGCCAGCTCGACCCGGGCTACGGGTCCACGGCACGCATGTTGGCCGAGTCCGCGGTGAGCCTTGCCCAGGACCCGCTCACCTGCGGAGGCGGCTTCTGGACCCCCTCCTCGGCGCTCGGTGAGCATTTGCTTGAGCGCCTGACCTCGCGTGCCGGCCTCACCTTCGAGGAAGTGGCGATCGATTAGCCCACGCGACCGCACACAACACGACCGGAGATCGCCCATTGCCTGACCAACCCTCTACGCAGGCCTCAACGTCAGGGTTGAAACGTTTCAACCTTGTGTTCTCGGGAGAGATCCTGAGCGGTACCGACCCGGCCGCGGCGCGCCGGCATTTCGGCACACTGTTCCAGATTGACGACCCGACGCGTATTGAACGCTTCTTCAGCGGCGCATCGATCATTCTGCGCCGGGGCCTGGAGCAGAAAGCGGCTGCCGCCTGGTTTGTCCGTATGCGCGGCATTGGCCTGCAGGCTCACCTGCAACCTGCAGCCGGGCCACCGCCTGTGTCGGCCGCGGAAAAACCCGGCAAGCGGACCCTGGCTCCACCCGCGGCAACAGGCACGGCCCGCTGGGGGCCCAACCCCTACACACTGAAGCCCTACCGTGCGCCGGCTGCCGTGTCCGAGCGCGCGCTGCAAGCCGGCAAGCGCGCCCACGCCGCCCTCGGCCCGGCACTGCTGGCCATCTGCCTGCTGTTTGCGCTCACAACCCTGGCGCAGCTGTTGCCGCCCCCCCCCGCCGTGCCCGCACTGCGCGCAGCGGCGAGCAACGACGCGGGCGAATTGATGCTGGCAACCGGGCAGCTCCTGCTGCACCACGACCGATCCGGCGCCGCACTGGGCACGCTGTCGCGCTCACAGCTAGGGCTCACGGCACCTCTGCAGCAACTCCTCTGGCTGGATCGCGAGCGCCTGCTGGTGCAGGTAGCAACCACCGAAGGCGGCAACCTGTACCGCTGCGTGATCGCCGAGGCGCAATGCAGAGCCTTTGCCGGCGATCAGGGGCACTGGCGCGCAGAGGCCATGGTCCGGGTTCCCAACAGCCAGCATGTCGTACTCGCCGACAGCGCGAATGGCAGGTTGTTGCGCGTGGACGGCGCCGGCAATGTGGTGGCCGAGCGCAGCATCGCACTGCCGACCAGGCCGCAACTGCGCATCCACGACGGACTCCTGTTCGCGAACAGTGCTGCTGGCCCTGCCCTGAGCGTTTATCGCTATGAGGTCGCAGCGTTTGCCGAGCAGCTTGATGAGCTGCTGCTATTGCCAGCGGCCGCCGTCGCCGCCGAACTGGCTCACGTGCAGGACTTCGCGCGGGTCGGGGCATTTTGGTGGGCGGTGCTGGAGAATACCGAAACCGGCCACCGCGGCGTCTTCCGCTTCGACACACAATGGAATGCGCTGCCGCCCGTTGCCCTGCCCGCGCCAACACCCTTACTCACGCTGGTGCCCTGGGAAGAGCGGCTATTGCTGTTCCCCACCGGTGCGCATGCACTGCAGCGCTACGCGGCAGACGGCACGGCAGGAACAGCGCTGGAAGTGGAAGCACTCAAGGCGCGCGCAGGTCAACGCAGCCGGGCACTGCAGATGCGCGCGGTGTTGCTGGGGAGTGCGCGTATCCTGTTATTGCTGCTGAGTGTACTGGCTACGTTTTACGGTATCTGGCAGTACGCCAGACAGCGGGTGTTCGCGCTCGATCGCGGACGTCATGCTCCCATGCTCGGGCCGCGCATGCAGCACGTCGAATGGCTGCAAGCTGCTGCCACGATGAAGCCTCGCGGCTTTGCGGGCTGGTTCGGCGCGCAAGGGCGCGGACACATCGGCCTGCTCGGCCCGCTGCTGGTGCTGGTCGACCACCGCGGGGTCTATCATGCCGGCAACGGCATACAGGTTCAGCGGCATCCGCGGTTCCTGCGTATCGAAGGGGTTCAGGTGCCCACGGGCTCCGCCAGGAAACCGCTTTTCCAGGCTTCTCGCTGGCCCGATGTCGAAAGGCTACTCTCCGGCTGTAGCCGTGGCGACACCGCCGGCGTTGTGGTCACGATGCTGGAGGCCAGACAGCCGCTGGCATTGGCGTGCGCCGCCATGCTGGTTCTGCTCGTTAGCGCTTTGGTACTGGGCCTGATGGCCTGAGCATGCTGCGCCAAACACGGCGCGGGCGGGGCAAATTCGTTATACTCGGCGGGCGCAAACGCCTCACCAGACGGCAGCACACGCGGACAGGAACAAGGACCTCGCATGGACAAGCCACACCCAAAACGCAAACGCAGCCGTCAGCGGCGCGATGTGGCATTGATGGTCACCTGCCTGGCAGATCTGATGCGCCCCTCAGTCGGTTTTGCCGCCATACGCCTGCTGGAGCGCGCCGGCTGCCGTGTGAGCGTGCCCGAGCAGCAAACCTGTTGCGGACAACCCGCCTACAACAGTGGCGAAATTGATGCGGCAGTGCCCGTTGCACGCGCAGTCATTGAGACATTCGAGCCCTTCGACTACGTGGTCGTGCCGTCCGGTTCCTGCGCGGGTATGCTCAGCCACCACTATCCCGCACTGTTCGAGGGCGAGTGGCGTGACCGCGCCCTGGCCCTTGCCGCCAAGACCTGGGAGCTCACCCGGTTTCTCACGGAAGTAGCGCGCCTGCCGGCACCGAAGCGTCCGCCGCTGGAGAGCGCCATCACCTACCACGACGGCTGCGCCGGATTGCGTGAGCTCGGCGTGCAGCAGCAGCCACGGCAATTACTGCAGGAGCAATGTGGCGCCCAGGTGCAGGAGCTGAGCCAGAACAAGGTGTGTTGTGGCTTCGGTGGCACTTTCTGCGCGCGCATGCCGGAAATTTCCGGAAAAATGGCTGACGACAAGCTGGACGATGCGGTGGCCAGCGGCGCCACAATCGTTGCCGGCGGAGATCTCGGCTGCCTCCTGCATCTGGCCGGCCGAGCGCGACGCAGAGGCGTGGACCTGGAGTTCCGGCATGTCGCTGAACTGCTAGTCGGCGAGCCTCGCGGGCCAGGCATAGGGGATGGCCGCGAATGAAACTCGCCAGCGACAACTTTCTGCAGGAAGCGAGCGCTGCCCTCAACGCGCCGGAAAAAGTGGCGCGGCGCAACCTGCTCGGCCAGTTCCTGCCGCTGGCCCGGGACAGCGCCGCCAGCAAATACGGTGACTTCGACGCATTGAGAGCGCACATGAAACGGGTGCGCCGACATACCAGCGAGCACCTCTCCCATTACCTGCAACAGTTCGAGGAAGCTGCGGTACAACACGGCAACCAGGTGCATTTCGTTGCCGACGCCGAGCAGCTCAATAGTAAGGTGTTGTCGATCTGCCAGGCACACAGCGCCAGGCGGGTAGCCAAGGGCAAGTCGATGGTTACCGAAGAAACCGGTCTCAACGAGCTGCTGCTCAAGGCCGGACTTGAGGTGCTGGAAACCGACCTCGGGGAGTACATTATTCAACAGGCGGGTGAGACCCCGAGCCACATTGTGGGCCCGGCCTTTCACAAGTCGCTGGCCGAGATCCGGCAACTGTTTCTCGACAAACACAAACTGGGCGAGCGCGGCCTGGAAACGGCGAGTGAGGTAGTTGAAGAGGCGCGCGGGATTTTGCGCGAACAGTTTCTCGCAGCGGATGTGGGCATCATTGGCGCCAATGCGCTGGTCGCCGAACACGGTACCAGCATGCTGGTGACCAACGAAGGCAACGGCGACCTCTGCGCCAACCTGCCGCCGGTGCTGATTGTGTGCACGACCTTTGAACGCCTGTTGCCTCGCGCGGAAGACGCCATGGCGCTGCAGCGCCTGCTGGTGCGCTCGGCCACGGGTCAGCCGCAAACCTGCTACACCAGTTTCTATTCCGGCCCGCGGCGGGAAGACGATCCCGATGGGCCGCTGGAAACCCACATCATTCTGCTCGACAACAAGCGCAGTGACATCCTGGCCAGCGACTACCGGGAGATACTCGACTGTATCCGCTGTGGTGCCTGCCTCAATCACTGCCCCATTTACATCGGTGTAGGCGGCCACCCGTACGGCTGGGTGTACCCGGGGCCCATGGGGTCCGTGCTGACACCGCTACTCACCTCGCTGGAGCAGGCGCACGCCCTACCCAACGCCTGTACCAGTTGTGGTCGCTGCGCGGAGGTGTGCCCGGCAAACATACCGCTGCCGGACCTGCTGCGTGACCTGCGCCAGGACGAGAGTGTGCAGCGTATCAAGCCCGCGCGCTGGCGCCATGGGCTGCGCCTGCACGCCTGGCTGCTGCGTCACCCTGCCCTCTACAAACGTTTCACCGGCTGGGCCATGCGCCTGTTGGGCTGGCTGGGCAAACGCCGCGGAGCCTTTCGGCGCATGCCCTTTGCCAGCGGCTGGACCGGGCAGCGCGACTTTCCGGCACCCGAAGGCGGTGGTACCTTCATGGGCCAGTACGCGGCACGCAGGCGCAGGGGGGCACGACGTGGCTGAATCTGTACGCGCCCAACTGCTGGCGCGACTGCGCGCGCAGGAAACAGAGACCGAACCGGAGGAGATCGCGCACGCGCTGGCTGCTCTTGGCCATGCACAGGCTGCCCGCGCGCCCCACCCCGATGTGCATACGGCCTTCCTTGCCAACATACTGGCCAATCAGGGCACCGTCGAGCTGGCGCGGGACCGTGGCGCCGCGGTGCAGGCGATCGGTCGTTATCTCTACCAACGCTTTCGCACGCACAAGCTGGTTGCCGGCAACGACCCCAGGCTGGCCGCCATGCCCTGGCGAGACGGCGGCGTGCTGCCTCGTTTCGGGGTCGCGGAGGCCGGCGATGCCGCCGCACTGAGCTACGCAAAACTGGGGGTTGCCGAAACCGGCGCCATTGTCACTTTCACCGGGCGCGCGAACCCCGGGCGCAACAACCTGCTGCCGGAAGATCATCTGGTGTTGGTGAACCGTGAAGATGTTGTGTCGACTCTGGAAGAGGCCTGGGTGCGGATACGGCAGGATACTCAAGCCGGCAGCTGGCCGCGCGGTATTCAGTTTATCGCAGGGCCCTCAAGCACTGCTGACGTGGAGGCGCAACTGGTGCTGGGCGCACACGGCCCGCGGCGCTGGCATGTCATCCTGGTGGGTGACACGCCAACCTCGGCTGTAGATGCCGCCAGGGAAAGCCTTGCGACTGCCCCGTTTTAGTTCGGCGTGAAGTTGAACTTCTGTCCACCCAGAGTCGCCTCGTACATCAGGCCACCCTTGGCGATGGTAAATACCGCCATACCCTTGCGATAGCCCAGGCTGGCCGTGGAAGCGTCGTTGCGGCCACCGCTGACACCGGCGCTGACCCCGCCACCCGTACTCGCTTCTGCTGAAACACCCGCGGTGATCGCGACCGCGGTTGCCTGAGCGCCGAACTCGAAATTACCGCTGGTGAACTGCTCCAGCGCGTTGGCACTCTGAAAGAAAATAATCTGGCTGAATGCCTGGCCACCCAGCTGAAAGCCAACCGTGAGCTGCGTCATGGTCGCCTCGCCAATCACATGTCCCTGCTGATACACCCGCCCCTTGCCGTGGGCACCGCCGATACCAATACCCCCCTTGCCGATGGTCGGGAACAGGGCGTAGCCGTAAGCCGAGTCAAAATAGACGGCGCTTTCACCCGCATTGCGAAACGACTCCAGCGCTTCTGCGTAATTGTCTGCCCGCGCCAATGGCGCCAAAACCAGTGCCAGCAGAACGTACAGGATGGGCATAACAGCGGTCTTCTTCATGATGTGTCTCACTTGTCAGTTGGACGCAGCTTTCAACAATAGCACCGAATGGCGAGAGGCAATAGCACGACACGCCGCCGTAGTTACCCGGTGTTGCGCATGCCCGCAGCAATCCCCGCGAAGGTGACCATGATGGCCTGTTCCAGCCCACCCTCAGGCTCACGCCGCTGGCGCTGTAGCAGTTCGGCCTGCAACACGTTGAGCGGGTCTGTGTAGATATTGCGCAACTGAATGGACTCGCGAATCCAGGGTGAATCGGCAAGCAGCGTATCCCCTCCGCTGATCTCCAACACCGTGCCGACATCCCGCAGTAACGATGCCCGCAGCGCGCGCCCAAGGCTCTGCAACTCTTCGGGCACCAGGCAGGCATCGTAGTGTGCCGAAAGCCCCGTGTCCGCCTTGGCGTAGACCATTTCCAGCATGGACAGACGCGTTGCGAAGAAAGGCCAGCCGGCGGCCATCTCGCGCAGGCGGCCCGCGTGACCGGCATCCAGCGCCTGCTGCAGGGCGGCACCCGCTCCCAGCCAGGCCGGCAGCATCAGGCGGTTCTGGGACCAGGCAAAAATCCAGGGAATGGCGCGCAGGCTTTCAATACCGCCGCCGCCGCGACGACGGGCCGGGCGTGAGCCCAGCGGCAGCCCCGCCAGTTCCTGCTCCGGGGTGGCATAACGGAAATAGGCGATGAAATCCGGCTCTTCGCGAATCACCCGGCGGTACTCGGTACACGAGCCCGCAGCGAGCTCCTCCATCAGGTCACGCCACGATTGCTCTGGCGCCGGTGGCGTCTGCAGGTTCGCCCGGCAAATGGCGCCGGTGTACAGCGCCAGGGTTTTCACCGCCAGTGAGGTCCAGCCGAGTTTGGTGCGAATCATTTCCCCCTGCTCGGTCACGCGCAAGCCCTGCTCCAGCGAGCCCGGTGGCTGCGACAACAGGGCAGCCTGTGCCGGCGCCCCGCCACGCCCGATCGTCCCGCCACGACCGTGAAACAGGGTGAGGCGAACATCGCTGGCAGCACATACCGCCAGCAACTCCTCCTGCGCACGGTACTGGGCCCAGGCGGCCGCCAGTACACCGGCGTCCTTGGCGGAATCCGAATAGCCGATCATCACCATCAGCTGTCCCTGGATGTGCCCGCGATACCAGGGGTCTGCCAGCAACGCCGTCACCACCTCACGGGCCCGGGACAGGTCATCCAGCGTTTCAAAGAGCGGTGCCACGGGCAAATCGAAGGGACAACCCGCCTCGCGCAGCAAAAGGTGCACTGCCAGCACATCGGAGGCCTGCCGCGCCATGGAGATCACATAGGCACCCAGTGCCTCGCGCGGCTGGCGGGCAATCACGGCAAAGGTTGCCAGGACTTCGGCCACCGACTCACTGGGCGCCCAGCGGGGCGGCACCAGCGGACGGCGGCTGGCAAGCTCCTGACGGAGGAAGGCGCAGCGTGCATCCTCGTCCCAGGCCGCGTAGTCGCCAAGTCCGAGCCAGGTGGTCAATTCCGACAGGACTTCGGTGTGTCGTGCACTGTCCTGGCGGATGTCATGGCGCACCAGATGCACACCAAAGCAGCGCACCCGGCGCAGCAGGTCCAGCAGGGCGCCATCGGCAATCACCTGCATACCGCAGTGTTGCAGCGAGTGATAACACAGCGCCAGGGGCTGCCAGAGGTCGTCAGCGGTCAGGAGTACCGTGTTGTCAACCACCTCCCCGGCCAGCGCCGCCTCGATGGTCTGCAGGTCGCCTTTCAGGCGCTCCCGCAGGCTGCGCAGCACAGCGCGGTAAGGTTCATGCGAGCCTTCGGCAGCCGCCTCCAGCGCCGCGTCACACACCGTCATCGAAAGCTCTTCCACCAGGCGCGTCACGTCCTGCAGGTAGAGTTCGATGGCCTGCCAGCGACTGAGCCACAGCACCTCGGCGGTCACCTCGGCCGTCACGTTCGGGTTGCCGTCGCGATCGCTGCCCATCCAAGAGCCAAAGGTCACCGGCGCGGCGTCCAGCGGTAGACGGCTGTCGCAGGTTTCCTGCAGGGCCGTATCCAGTCGACGCAGATACTC
>Ga0181372_1000142_pt1 | contig 18444 bp, 27 predicted proteins | sample LowvirmetaG_5_FD_130161 | JGI IMG/M metagenome (GOLD analysis project Ga0181372, IMG submission 130161) | Marine viral communities from the Subarctic Pacific Ocean - Lowphox_08 viral metaG | ecosystem: Environmental > Aquatic > Marine > Oceanic | place: Subarctic Pacific Ocean | collected...
AGTCGGCCGTAAGTCCGGTATGACTCGTGTTTTTACCGAGGACGGCGCATCCATACCAGTAACCGTAGTGGAGGTTTCTCCAAACCGCGTTACTCAGATCAAAGAGCTCGATAGCGATGGCTATCGTGCGATCCAGGTCACGGCGGGTAACCGCAAGGCCTCGAAAGTGAGTAAATCAGCAGCGGGTCACTTCGCCAAGGCGGGTGTGGAAGCCGGCACGGGTCTCTGGGAGTTCCGCCTTGCGGAAAGCGATGAGGCTCCTGCGGTCGGTTCCGAGCTGACGGTTGCACATTTTGCTGCTGGCCAGAAAGTGGATGTGGCCGGCAAATCCAAGGGCAAGGGTTTTCAGGGCGTGATCAAGCGCTGGAACTTCTCCATGCAGGACGCGACGCACGGCAACTCGCTGTCGCACCGTGCCCCGGGTTCAATTGGTCAGTGCCAGACGCCTGGTCGTGTGTTCAAGGGCAAGAAGATGTCCGGTCACATGGGCGCTGAAACGGTGACCACCCAGGGTCTGGAGATCGTGCGTGTTGATGCGGAGCGGAACCTGCTTCTCATCAAGGGCGCTGTCCCCGGTGCACCCGGCGGAGACGTTATCGTGCGTCCCGCGGTCAAGGCTTAAGGTTAGGGGGTCTCTAACGTGGAATTGAGTGTAGTCAAGCCAGGTAACGCCGCAGCGGGCACGGTTTCAGTGTCTGATGTCGCCTTTGCCCGCGAATACAACGAAGATCTCGTGCACCAGGTGGTTACTGCTTATCTGGCCGACGCGCGCCAGGGCACTCGTGCCCAGAAGACGCGTTCCGAAGTCAGTGGCGGTGGCAAGAAGCCGTGGCGCCAGAAGGGTACCGGTCGCGCCCGCGCTGGCACCATCCGTTCGCCGATCTGGCGCACCGGTGGCGTTACGTTTGCCGCGCGCCCGCAGGATCACTCGCAGAAAGTGAACCGCAAGATGTACCGCGCGGCCATGTGTTCCATCATGTCGGAGCTGGCTCGCCAGGATCGTCTGTTGGTGGTCGAGAGCATGGATCTTGAGGCGCCGAAGACCAAGCTGCTGGTCAAGCAGTTGGGTGAATACGGTCTGGACAACGTGTTGATCGTCACCGCGGAGCTGGGCGAGAACCTGTACCTCGCGGCGCGCAACCTGCACAAGGTTGATGTGCGCGATGTGGACGGTGTTGACCCGGTGAGCCTGATCGCCTACGACAAGGTGATGGTCACTGTGGATGCCGTGAAGAAGATTGAGGAGATGCTCGCATGAACCAGGAGCGGATTTTCCAGGTATTGGTAGCGCCACACGTGTCCGAGAAGGCTGCGGTGCTGGCGGACGCCAATAACCAGTACGTTTTCAAGGTAGCTGTGAATGCAACCAAGGCCGAAATCAAGAAGTCGGTCGAGCAGCTGTTCAAGGTCAAGGTCGATGCCGTGCAGACTCTCAAGGTCAAGGGCAAGGTCAAGCGTAACAAGTATGGCTTGAGCGCGCGGCCGACCTGGAAGAAGGCATATGTTCGTCTGGAGCAGGGTCAGGACATCGACTTTGCCGTGGCTGAATAAGGAGTAGGTGCGAGATGGCAGTTTTAACAAGTAAACCGACATCGCCAGGGCGGCGTCACGTCGTCCGCGTGGTGAGCGAGGGCCTGCACAAAGGTGCGCCTCACGCTCCCCTGCTGGAAAAGCAGAGCCGTCGCGGCGGTCGCAACAACAACGGTCGCATTACCGTGCGTCACGTTGGCGGTGGCCACAAGCAGCACTACCGTATCATCGATTTCAAGCGTTCCAAGGACGGTATTCCGGCCAAGGTTGAGCGCCTTGAGTACGATCCCAACCGCACGGCGAATATCGCTCTGTTGTTGTTCGCAGACGGTGAGCGTCGTTACATCATCGCGCCCAAGGGCGTGAAGGCGGGTGACGTTCTGCAGTCCGGCTCCGCAGCGTCTATCAAGATTGGTAACTGCCTGCCGTTGCGCAACATTCCTGTGGGTTCAGTTATCCATGCGGTTGAGCTGAAGCCCGGCAAAGGTGCCCAGGTGGCGCGCTCTGCAGGTGCTTCGGTGCAGCTGGTCGCTCGCGAAGGGCAATACGCAACGCTGCGTCTGCGCTCGGGCGAAATGCGCAAGGTGCTTTCCGACTGCCGCGCCACTATTGGCGAGGTGTCGAACTCCGAGCACAGCCTGCGCAAGCTCGGCAAGGCCGGTGCTGCTCGTTGGCGCGGTGTGCGCCCGACCGTGCGCGGTGTGGCGATGAACCCGGTTGATCACCCGCATGGTGGTGGTGAAGGCCGCACTTCAGGTGGCCGGCACCCGGTCAGCCCGTGGGGTACCCCGACCAAGGGCTACAAGACGCGCTCGAACAAACGCACTGACGGCCTCATTGTGCGCCGTCGTGGCAAGAAATAAGTTCGGTCGATAGAGCCAAGAGATTAGAGGAAGACACTGTGCCGCGTTCACTGAAAAAAGGTCCCTTTATCGACCTTCACTTGATGAAGAAAGTTGAAGCAGCGATTGAAAGCAACGACCGTCGCCCGATCAAGACCTGGTCGCGCCGTTCCATGATATCGCCGGATATGGTTGGTCTGACAATCGCCATCCACAATGGCCGTCAGCATGTGCCGGTTTTGATCAATGAAGACATGGTTGGTCACAAGCTTGGAGAGTTTGCGGTGACACGCACTTTCAAAGGGCACATTGTGGACAAGAAGGCGAAGCGCTAAGCGCTGGTCTATAGCGAGGTTTAGGAAAATGGAAGTTGCAGCAAGACTGAAAGGTGCGCGGATCTCGGCCCAGAAGGCCCGCCTGGTTGCAGACCAGGTGCGCGGCAAGCCTGTCGAGGAGGCGCTGAGCCTGCTCGAATTCAGCACCAAAAAGGCAGCTCAGATCGTCAAGAAAATACTCGACTCTGCGATTGCCAATGCTGAGAACAATGAAGGCGCGGATGTGGATGAGCTTAAAGTGTCCAGCATCTTTGTCGACGAAGGTATGACCATGAAGCGTCTGCGGCCACGTGCCAAGGGTCGTGCGGATCGCATATTCAAGCGTTCCTGTCATATCACAGTGAAAGTTGCAGACGGCCAAGGCTAAGTTCAGGAGAAGACCACATGGGTCAGAAAGTACATCCGGTCGGCATACGTTTAGGTATCGTCAAAGATCACAACTCGATCTGGTATGCAGATAGCAAAAGCTATGCGAAGACGCTGATTACCGATCTTGAAGTACGCAAGTACATCGAGAAAACGCTGGAGCACGCTTCCGTGAGCCGCGTTGTAATCGAGCGCCCCGCGCAAACGGCACGTATCACCATTCACACCGCCCGCCCGGGTATTGTGATTGGCAAGAAAGGTGAGGACGTTGACGGCCTGCGCAAGACGCTCGCGGACAAGATGGGTGTGCCCGTGCACATCAACATCGAAGAAATCCGCAAGCCCGATCTGGATGCGAAGCTGGTTGCGCAGAACGTTGCGCAGCAGCTGGAGCGGCGTGTGATGTTCCGTCGTGCCATGAAGCGCGTGGTACAGAACGCGATGCGCCAGGGCGCCGAAGGCATCAAGATCCAGGTGGGTGGCCGTCTGGGTGGCGCCGAGATTGCGCGTAGCGAATGGTATCGCGAAGGTCGTGTGCCGCTGCACACACTGCGCGCAGACATCGACTATGCAACCTACGAGGCATCTACCACGTACGGCATCATCGGCGTGAAAGTGTGGATCTTCAAGGGTGAAGTGATTGGCACGGAGAACCATTCCGACAGCGCCAAGAAGACAGCAACTAATTAAGGGTTACGCAGATGCTTCAACCTAAGCGTACTAAATTCCGCAAGATGATGAAGGGCCGCAACCGCGGCCTGGCTGAGCGCGGCAGCAAGGTCAGCTTTGGCGAGTTCGGCCTCAAGGCAACGGGTCGCGGCCGCATCACGGCGCGCCAGATCGAAGCCGCCCGTCGTGCGATGACCCGCCATATCAAGCGTGGCGGGAAAATCTGGATCCGGGTCTTCCCCGACAAGCCGATTACCGGCAAGCCGCTGGAAGTTCGTCAGGGTAAAGGTAAGGGTAACGTTGAATACTGGGTAGCCCAGATTCAGCCCGGCAAGGTTCTGTACGAAGTGCAGGGTGTTTCCGAGGAGCTGGCGCGGGAAGCGTTTGCCCTGGCCGCCGCGAAGATTCCGGTAGCCACTACATTTGTTAAACGGTCGGTGATGTGATGAAAGCTAGCGAATTGCGTGACAAGTCCCCAGAGGACCTCAACAAGCAGCTGCTCACCCTGCGTGAAGAGCAGTTCAAGCTGCGCATGCAGAAGTCCACTGGTCAGCTGGGGCAGACGCATCTGCTGCAGCAGAACCAGCGCGACATCGCACGCGTCAAGACTTTGCTGAACGAAAAGGCGGGTAACTGAACATGTCTGGTGCAGAGAAGCGTATACGGACGGCAACTGGCAAGGTTGTCAGCAACAAAATGGACAAGACCATCACGGTCCTGATTGAGCGTCGCGTCAAGCACCCGGTGTACGGCAAGTACATCACGCGCTCATCCAAGATCCACGCGCACGACGAGAACAACGTCTGCAGCATTGGTGACACCGTGAAAGTGACCGAGTCCCGGCCCATTTCCAAGAGCAAGACCTGGAAGTTGCTCGAAGTCGTGGTAAACGCCCAACAGGTATAAGCGCTGTTTTTTGCGGCCCGGCCGCAGTTTGGAGTAAGAGATGATTCAGACAGAGTCGTATTTGGAAGTCGCTGACAACAGCGGTGCTCGTCGGGTGATGTGCATCAAGGTGCTGGGTGGCTCCAAGCGTCGCTACGCGCGCGTCGGCGACCTCATCAAGGTCACCGTGAAGGAAGCGATTCCGCGCGGCAAGGTCAAGAAGGGCCAGGTCATGACGGCGGTTGTGGTGCGTACCCGTAAAGGTGTGCGTCGCCCTGATGGCTCGCTGATCAAGTTTGACGACAACGCCGCTGTGCTGCTGAACAACCAGCAGGCGCCGATCGGCACCCGTATTTTTGGCCCCGTGACTCGTGAGCTGCGTGGCGAGAAGTTTATGAAGATTATTTCTCTGGCTCCGGAAGTTATCTGATTCGGCCAGGAGGAGAGGAAACCGTAATGTCCAAGATCAAGCGCGATGACGAAGTGATTATCCTGGCCGGCAAGGACAAGGGTAAGCGCGGCAAGGTTCGCAAGGTGCTCACTGACAATCGCGTGGTTGTCTCCGGCATCAACATGGTGAAAAAGCACACACGGCCCAACCCGCAAATGGGTGTTGCCGGAGGCATTGTCGAGCGCGAAGCGCCGATCCAGGTGTCTAACGTGGCAATTTACAACCCGTCGACCAGCAAGGCCGACCGGGTTGGTTACAAAGTTGATGGGGATAGCAAAGTGCGTATCTTCAAATCCAGTGGCGAGGCGATTGACGCCTGAGTAGGGGGTCAAGGGTAAAAGACATGGCAACGTTGAAAGAAAAGTACAAGAGCGAGATCGCTCCTCAGCTGCGCGAAGAGCTGGGTTTGAGTAATGTGATGGAGATCCCGCGCATCACCAAAATCACTCTGAACATGGGTGTTGGCGAGGCGGTGGGCGACAAGAAAGTGCTGGAAAATGCCGTCGCCGACATGGAGAAGATTTCCGGCCAGAAGCCTGTCATTACATTGGCCCGGCGCTCCATCGCCGGCTTCAAGATTCGTGATGGCTGGCCGATCGGTTGCAAGGTGACGCTGCGTTCGGACCGCATGTACGAGTTCCTGGAGCGCCTGATCACGATTGCGATCCCGCGTATCCGTGACTTCCGCGGTGTCAGCCCGAAGTCGTTCGACGGCCGCGGCAACTTTGCCATGGGTGTCAGCGAGCAGATTATTTTCCCGGAAATCGAGTACGACCAGGTGGATACGCTGCGCGGTATGGACATCACCATCACCACCACGGCTCGTACGGATGATGAAGGTCGCGCTCTCATGCGCGCTTTCAACTTCCCCCTGAAAGGTTAAGAGGCAAGTAATGGCTAAAAAATCGATGATCGCACGTGAGAAGAAGCGCGCGCAGATGGTGGTCAAGTATGCCGGCAAGCGTGCCGCGCTGAAGGCTGTCCTGAACGATCAGAACGCATCCGATGACGCCAAGTGGGACGCGCAGATTGCGCTGCAAAAGCTCCCCCGCGATGCCAGCCCGGTACGCAAGCAGCGTCGTTGCCAGCTGACCGGCCGTCCTCACGGTGTCTATCGTAAATTTGGCCTGTGCCGCAACAAGCTGCGTGAAGCAGCGATGCGCGGCGATGTACCGGGTCTGGTTAAAGCCAGCTGGTAACGGAGAGATTCGATCATGAGTATGCAAGATCCGCTGTCAGATATGCTGACCCGCATCCGTAACGCCCAGATGGCTGGCAAGGCCCGTGTAGAAATGCCCGGTTCCAAGCTCAAGGCCGCTGTTGCCGAGGTGCTCAAGCACGAAGGTTACATCAACGACTTTGCGGCCTCCGCCGAGTCGGGCAAGCCGCGCCTCAGCATTGAGCTGAAGTACTACCAAGGCAAGCCCGTTATCGCCGAGATCGACCGCGTTAGCCGTCCTGGCCTGCGTAGCTACGCAGCCAAGGGCGAACTGCCGACTATTCGCAACGGTTTGGGAGTGGCAATTGTGTCTACCTCCAAGGGCGTGATGACCGACCGCGCAGCGCGAGCTGCTGGTGTTGGTGGCGAAGTGCTCTGCACCGTTTTCTAGAATTACTGAAGAAGGGCATTCAACATGTCTAGAGTCGCAAAAAATCCGGTACAGCTGCCGCAGGGGGTCACCGTGACCCAGAGCGGTCGCGATGTGACCGTCAAAGGTGGCAAAGGTACGCTGGCACTCGAACTGGGCCTGGGTATTGCCATCAACGAAGAGGACGGTGCGCTCAACATCGCCTATGACGGTGACAAGTTCAAGGCGCTGGCTGGCACCACACGCGCGCTGCTGAACAACATGGTGGTCGGCGTCAGTGCTGGCTGGGAAAAGAAACTGGTTCTCAACGGCGTAGGTTATCGCGCCAAGGCGGACGGCAAGTCGGTGAACCTCACCGTGGGCCTGTCGCACCCGGTGGATTACCAGCTGCCAGAAGGCGTGAGCGCCGAAACGCCAACCCAGACCGAAGTCGTGGTCAAGGGTATCGACAAGCAGGCTGTAGGCCAGGCGGCTGCCGAGATTCGCAGCTTCCGTCCGCCAGAGCCTTACAAGGGCAAGGGTATTCGCTACGCCAACGAGAACGTGCGGCGTAAAGAAGCCAAGAAGAAGTAGGTAGGTTGAGATGAGTGCAAAGAATGATTCAAGGCTGCGTCGCGCACGTCGCGCTCGCAACCGTATGCGTGAGCAGGGCGTCAACCGTCTCAGCGTGCACCGTACGCCACGGCACATCTACGCCCAGGTTCTCGCGCCCGCAGGTGATCGGGTTCTGGCCAGCGCGTCGACGCTGGACAGCAGCCTGCGCGCCGGCAGCACCGGCAACCAGGAGGCTGCCGCCGCTGTAGGCAAGCTGGTCGCGGAACGCGCCAAGGCCGCCGGAATCGAGAAGGTTGCGTTTGACCGCGCAGGCTACAAGTACCACGGACGTGTCAAGGCGCTTGCCGACGCTGCCCGTGAAAGTGGACTGGAATTCTAGGGTAAGGTTATGGCGTTTAACGATCAGAAGAAGCAGCAGCAGGACGGCGACCTCCAGGAAAAACTGGTACAGGTCAACCGTGTTGCCAAAGTGGTCAAGGGTGGCCGTATCTTCAGCTTTACCGCATTGACGGTTGTGGGCGATGGCAACGGCAAGGTCGGCTTCGGCCGCGGCAAGGCGCGCGAAGTGCCTGTTGCGATCCAGAAGGCGATGGAAGCCGCTCGTCGCAACATGATCCAGGTCGAATTGAGCCAGGGCACAATTCAGTACCCGGTAAAAGCCAGCCACGGTGCATCCAAGGTGTACATGCAGCCGGCCTCCGAAGGTACCGGCGTTATCGCGGGTGGTGCAATGCGTGCTGTGCTGGAAATTGCCGGCGTACACAACGTACTGGCCAAGTGCTATGGCTCCACCAACCCGGTCAACGTGGTACGTGCAACCTTCAATGGCCTGCGCGACATGTGTTCCCCGGATGACGTGGCGGCGAAGCGTGGCAAAACCGTCGAAGAAATTCTGAATTAATTATTGGGTTGGCGAGTCATGGCTAAAGCTACTATCAAAGTGACGCAGACCAAAAGCGTCCACGGTCGGTTGAAGAACCACCGCGCCTGTATCGCGGGCCTGGGTCTGCGCCGAATTGGTCATACCGTTGAGGTGGAAGATACCCCCTCTGTTCGCGGCATGATCAATAAAGTGAACTATATGGTTCGGATCGAGGAGTAAATCATGTCAGACGTTATGCGACTGAACAACCTGGGGCCGAACCCCGGCGCGCGCAAAGAAGGCAAGCGCGTTGGCCGTGGTATCGGGAGTGGCCTGGGCAAGACTGCAGGCCGCGGTCACAAGGGGCAGAAATCCCGCTCCGGTGGCAAAGTGCGCCCGGGTTTCGAAGGCGGCCAGATGCCGCTGCAGAAGCGCCTTCCCAAGTATGGCTTTACGTCACGTGTGTCGCGTACTACTGCACAGGTGCGTCTGGGTGAACTGAATGCCGTGGACGGCGATGTGGTCGATATCGATGCGCTGAAGGCGGCTGATGTTATCCGTCAAGACGTGCTGCGCGTGCGTGTGTTCTTGTCAGGTGAAGTCAGCAAGCCTGTTACCGTCAAGGGCCTTGTGGTTACCAAAGGCGCGCGAGCGGCGATCGAGCAAGCCGGCGGGAAGGTCGAGGAATAAATGGCGACAGGTCAGCTGCCAGGGTCGAACAAAGCAGGACTGGGCGAGCTTTTTGCTCGCCTTCGTTTTGTATTGTTGGCCATTATTGTTTACCGGATCGGTACGCACATACCGGTTCCGGGAATAGACCCTGCCCAGCTGGCAGCCTTGTTCAATCAGAATCAGGGCACCATTCTTGGTCTGGCGAACATGTTCTCGGGTGGTGCACTGGAGCGAATGAGTATCCTCGCGCTGGGTATCATGCCGTATATTTCCGCGTCGATTATCATGCAGCTGATGTCCGCCGTGACTCCGCAGCTGGAGGCGCTGAAGAAAGAAGGTGAGTCCGGGCGGCGGAAGATCAGCCAGTACACCCGCTACCTGACTGTGGTGCTCGCGATTATTCAGGCCACGGGCATGACCGTGGGTATGGCCAACCAGGGCATGTCGTATGACGTGTCGGTCGTTTTCTACGTGATAGCGATCACGTCGCTGGTTACCGGCGCCGTGTTCATGATGTGGTTGGGTGAGCAGATCACGGAAAAGGGCGTGGGCAACGGCATATCGCTGCTGATTTTTGCCGGTATTGTCGCGGGTCTGCCGGCTGCGATTGGTCAGTCGCTGGAGCAGGCGCGCCAGGGCGAATTGAACATTCTTGTTCTGCTGTTCATCCTGACGCTGGCGATCGCCGTCATCTACATGATTGTGTTTATCGAGCGGGGCCAACGGCGTATTACCGTCAACTACGCCAAGCGGCAGCAGGGCCGCAAGATGATGCAGGCGCAGAGCTCGCACTTGCCGTTGAAAGTGAATATGGCGGGCGTGATACCGGCTATTTTCGCCAGCAGCATCCTGCTGTTCCCGGCTTCTATTGCCCAGTGGTTCGGTTCCAGTGGCTCGGCGGACTGGCTGCAGGATCTGGCTCTGGCGATTGGTCCGGGGCAGCCCCTGAACATCCTGCTGTTTACGGCATTTGTGGTGTTCTTCTGCTTCTTCTATACGGCGTTGATGTTCAACCCGCAGGAAGTGGCTGACAATCTCAAGCGGTCCGGCGCATTCGTCCCCGGTATTCGCCCCGGACAGCAGACAGCGAACTACATTGATGGCGTGTTGACCCGGTTGACGGTATTTGGCTCCGCCTACATCGCGCTGGTGTGCCTGATGCCCCAGTTCCTGGTGGTGATGTGGAATGTGCCGTTCTACCTGGGTGGTACCTCGCTGCTGATCGTGGTCGTGGTGGTGATGGATTTCATGGCACAGGTGCAGAGTCACCTCATGTCGCACCAGTATGACTCGGTGATGAAGAAAGCGAAGCTGAACAACTATGGTGCTTCCGGCCGCTGATAGTGCTGGCCGGTCATTGGAGAGAAGTGAAATGAAAGTACGTGCATCAGTAAAGAAGGTCTGCAGGAATTGCAAGGTCGTTCGTCGTAAGGGCGTCGTCCGCGTTATCTGCAATACCGATCCGCGTCACAAGCAGCGCCAGGGCTGATCGGCCCCGGTTACTGAGTGTTGATTTTTAGTAAACATATCGCTAGAATGCTGCGCCTTTCGCGCCACACACCCTCAATCTTGCCGATTGAGGGGTCAGGTGTTTCTGCCCAGTGCAAAGCGACGATTTGAGTATTTGGAGAAAGTTGGATGGCTCGTATTGCCGGCGTCAACATACCTGATAACAAGCACACTGTTATCGCCCTGACCTACATTTTTGGCGTGGGTCGTACACAGGCACGCCGCCTGTGCGTCGAGGCCGGTGTTGCCGAGGACGCGAAGATTGGTGAGCTCGACGAAGGACAAATGGATGCACTGCGCACCAAAGTCGGCGAGATGACGGTTGAGGGCGACCTGCGCCGGGAAGTGTCCATGAACATCAAACGTTTGATGGATCTGGGCTGCAACCGTGGCCTGCGTCACCGCCGCAGCTTGCCGCTGCGCGGTCAGCGCACCAAGACCAATGCACGTACCCGTAAAGGTCCGCGCAAGCCGATTCGCAAGTAAGGGACTCGTACCCGCGAATCCTTTTTAGTGTAGCTGCACCGGGTGCAGTGTCGATATTAAAGCAGGAAAAACAGTATGGCCAAGCCAGGTGGCAAGACCGCTCGCAAGAAGATAACCAAGACCGTGGTGGACGGCATTGCACACGTGCACGCATCGTTCAACAACACGATCATCACCATCACCGACCGCCAGGGCAACACCCTGAGCTGGGCGACGTCTGGTGGTTCCGGTTTCCGCGGTTCACGCAAAAGCACGCCCTTCGCGGCCCAGGTCGCCGCCGAGCGCGCTGGAGAGGCTGCCAAGGAATACGGGCTGAAGAACCTTGATGTTCAGGTGAAAGGCCCCGGCCCAGGTCGCGAGTCCGCCGTACGCGCTCTCAATGCCTGTGGTTACAAAATCACCAACATCACTGACGTGACGCCGATTCCGCACAATGGCTGCCGTCCGCCCAAGAAACGTCGCGTCTAATATCAAGACAAGCGCTTAGCAGGAACAACTGACATGGCTCGATACATTGGACCCAAGTGCAAGCTGGCCCGCCGGGAGGGAACAGACCTGTTCCTCAAGAGCGGCGTGCGTGCACTCGAAAGTAAGTGCAAACCCGAATCCGCCCCGGGGCAGCACGGCGCGCGCCGCGGCCGTCTGTCTGACTACGGCGTACAGCTGCGTGAAAAGCAGAAAGTACGCCGTATCTACGGCATTCTGGAGAAGCAATTCCGCAATTACTACAAGGAAGCCGCACGCCTGAAAGGCGCGACCGGCGAAAACCTGCTGCAGTTGCTGGAAAGCCGTCTCGACAACGTCGTCTACCGCATGGGTTTTGGTTCCACGCGTGCCGAAGCGCGGCAGCTGGTGTCTCACAAGGGCATTCTGGTCAACGGCGCAGTGGTCAACGTGGCGTCCTACCAGGTGAAGGCAGGGGATATCGTGTCCCTGCGCGAAAAAGCCAAGAAGCAGCTGCGTGTGCAGTCCGCGCTGGCGCTAGCCGCCCAGCGTGGGGATTCCGAGTGGATCGATTTCAATAGCGATAAGCTGGAAGGAGTATTCAAGTCAGCGCCTGAGCGTCAGGACCTGTCTTCCGAGATCAACGAAAACCTGATCGTGGAACTGTACTCCAAGTAATCCGGACTTAGGACTAACCTACTCATACAGGTGCCAGAATGCAGACAGCAGTAAACGAATTTTTGACTCCGCGGGTCATCAACGTCGAAGAGAAGACGAGTACTCGCGCGCAGGTCACCCTGGAGCCGCTGGAGCGGGGCTTTGGCCACACGCTCGGCAACGCCCTGCGTCGCATACTGCTGTCTTCCATGCCCGGCTGCGCCATCACCGAAGTGGAAATCGATGGTGTTGAGCATGAGTACAGCGCAATCGAAGGCGTGCAGGAAGATGTCATCGAGATCCTGTTGAACCTCAAGGGTGTTGCCCTGGTCATGAACGGCAAGGAAGAAGCCGAGCTGACCCTGAGCCGTAAAGGCCCCGGTGTAGTGACAGCGGGTGACATTCAGGTTGACCACGACATCGAGATCCGCAATCCGGATCACGTGATTTGCCATCTCAATGGCAGCTCAGACATCAGCATGAAGCTGACTGTAGCGCGTGGCCGTGGTTACTCGCCGGCAGATTCCCGGGAAAATCCGGAAGAGGAAACACGCGCCATTGGCCGCCTGCACCTCGACGCGACATTTTCGCCGATCAATCGCGTAGCCTACGTTGTAGAGGCAGCGCGTGTAGAGCAGCGCACCGACCTCGACAAACTGGTGCTGGACCTCGAGACCAACGGCACCATCGATCCCGAGGAAGCCATTCGTCGCGCGGCAACAATCCTGCAGCAACAGCTCGCGGTGTTCGTTGACCTGGAAAGCGAAAGCCAGAGCGAGTCCGTGATCGAGGAAGACGAAGTCGACCCGATCCTGCTGCGCCCGGTCGACGACCTCGAGCTGACCGTACGTTCGGCCAACTGCCTGAAGGCAGAGAATATTTACTACATCGGCGACCTTGTTCAGCGCACCGAAGTGGAGCTGCTGAAAACCCCGAACCTGGGCAAGAAGTCACTGACAGAAATCAAGGATGTACTGGCGTCTCGCGGCTTGTCGCTGGGTATGCGCCTGGACAACTGGCCACCGGCCAGCCTCCGAAACGACGACCGGGTGTTGAGCATCTAAACACACGAGTTACCAGTTGGCAGTGCTGAGATAGCACAGAGAGTATAGGAAAGGAAAAATGCGTCACCGTCATAGCGGACGTCAGTTGAACCGGAATGCCTCCCACCGCAAGGCCATGTTCCGGAACATGACCGTGTCTCTGGTAGAGCACGAGTTGATCAAAACCACCTTGCCCAAGGCGAAAGAGCTGCGCAGCTACGCTGAGCCGCTGATCACCTTGGCGAAGAGCGACAGCGTGGCGAATCGCCGCCTCGCCTTCGATCGCATGCGCGACAAGGCTGCCGTTGGCAAACTGTTTGCCGAACTCGGCCCGCGCTACCAGGCGCGCCCGGGCGGTTACATTCGCATCATGAAGTGCGGCTACCGTGCCGGCGACAAGGCCCCCATGGCCTACGTCGAGCTGGTCGATCGCCCCGCTTCGGATGACGTAGCAAGCGAAGAGGCATAAAGCCTCGCATTAAAAAGCCGGGCAATGCCCGGCTTTTTTGTGCCCGCAATTCGGCGCGATAGGAACACAAGCTCGCGCCCACCACAGCCCGAGCTCACGCCCAGGCACTCCCACGCCCAGTCCCAGTCGTCGCAGCCAACCACCCCAATACGACAAGCACCTTAGCATCACCCCGGCCACCGCGGACCGTCGGCGGCCAGGACGGCCGCCGCCGAGCCCCCATGGATGGGTTCACGGCGTGTCCGCGGTGGCCGGGGTGACGCTATGGGGCGCGCGCACCAACAGCCAATACCGCCGGCGAGCCTTTCACGGCGTGTCCGCAGTGTCCGGTGCAATGCTACGGGGTGCCCTCACCATCGGGCTGTTGCAGCCTAAGCAGCCGCCTTCTTCTTCCCCTTCCGCACAGCCCCCTGCTTGCTGCGTCCGCCAGCCGCACGCTTCAACAGCGGCTTGAGGAACATCCCGGTATAGGAGCCGGGCGCTTCCGCGACTTCTTCCGGCGTACCCGTCGCGATAATCTGACCGCCCCCCGAGCCGCCCTCCGGTCCCAGATCCACCAGCCAGTCTGCCGTTTTGATCACATCCAGATTGTGCTCGATAATCACCACCGTATTGCCGTGATCACGCAGGCGGTGCAGCACCTCCAGCAGCTGGCGAATGTCCTCGAAATGCAGCCCGGTGGTGGGCTCATCGAGAATGTACAGCGTTTTCCCGGTATCGCGCTTGGACAGCTCCCGCGACAGCTTCACCCGTTGCGCCTCACCCCCGGACAGGGTTGTAGCCGCCTGCCCCAAGCGGATATAAGACAGCCCCACATCCATCAGCGTCTGCAGCTTGCGGGCGATGCTCGGCACCGGCTCGAAGAACGCCAGTGCGTCTTCAACCGTCATCTCCAGCACCTCGTGGATGTTTCTGCCCTTGTAGCGCACCTCCAGCGTTTCGCGGTTGTAGCGCTTGCCCTTGCACACATCACAGGGCACATAGATATCCGGCAAGAAGTGCATCTCCACCTTGGTGACACCATCACCCTGACAGGCTTCGCAGCGTCCACCCTTCACATTGAAGCTGAAACGGCCCGGCTTGTAACCCCGCGAGCGTGCCTCCTGGGTGCCCGAGAACAGCTCACGTACCGGCGTGAAGATGCCTGTGTAGGTGGCGGGGTTAGAGCGGGGTGTACGACCAATCGGGCTCTGGTCGATGTCGATGCACTTGTCGATGTGCTGCATCCCGGCGATAGCGGTATGAGGGGCCGGAGTGAGGGTTGTCGCGCCATTGAGCTCAGTTGCCGCCAGCGGGTACAGCGTATTGTTGACCAGCGTTGATTTACCCGAGCCGGACACGCCGGTAACGCAGGTCAACAGGCCCAGGGGCAGCTCCAGCGTAACGTTTTGCAGATTGTTGCCCCTGGCCCCTGACAGTTTCAGCATTCTCTTCGGGTCAACCGCGGTGCGCGCCGCCGGTACGGCGATCTCGCGCTTGCCCGACAGGTAGGCGCCCGTCAGCGAGTCCTCATTGGCGACGATATCAGCGAGTTTGCCCTGGGCGACGATGCGCCCACCGTGCACCCCGGCGCCCGGCCCGATGTCGATAATATGATCGGCGCTGCGAATGGCGTCCTCGTCGTGTTCCACCACCAGCACCGTATTGCCGAGGTCGCGCAGGTGCGTGAGGGTACCCAGCAGTCGCTCGTTGTCGCGCTGGTGCAGGCCGATTGAGGGCTCATCCAGAATGTACATAACGCCGACCAGCCCGGCCCCAATCTGCGAGGCCAGACGGATGCGCTGTGCCTCGCCGCCGGACAGTGTTTCTGCGCTGCGGCTGAGCGTCAGGTAGTTGAGGCCCACATCCACCAGGAAGCGGTAGCGTGCGCGCAATTCCTTGAGGATCTTGCTGGCGATTTCACCCTTGCGCCCGGGCAGATCAAGGCCGCCGAAGTACAGCTCTGCCTCGCCAACCGGCATCTCGGCGATGCTTGGCAGGTTGCGATCATCCACAAATACGTGGCGGGCATCCTGGCACAGGCGCGTGCCACCACAGTCCGGGCAAGGCTGGGTGGACATGAACTTGAACAGCTCTTCGCGCACCGACTGTGACTCGGTGTCGCGGTAGCGTCGTTCCATATTGGGCAGTATGCCCTCGAAGGGGTGCTTGCGCTTGTACACGTCCCCGCGGTCATTCATGTAGGAGAAGCTGACCTCTTCCTCGCCACTGCCGTGGAGGATGGCTTGCTGCTGCGCCTTCTTGAGCTTCATGAACGGGGTGTCGATGGAGAAGCCGTAGTGGTTCGCCAGGCTGGTCAGCATGTGGAAGTAATAGACATTGCGCCGGTCCCAGCCGCGAATGGCACCCTCCGCCAGGCTGGCTTCCGGGTGCAGTACCACCCGCGCCGCATCGAAAAACTGTTTCACCCCCAGGCCGTCGCAGCTGGAACAGGCGCCAGCGGGGTTGTTGAAGGAGAACAGTCGGGGCTCCAACTCATCGATGCTGTGACCGCACACGGGGCAGGCGAAACGCGCTGAAAACATGATGTCCTCACCGCCGCCTTCCATCGGGCTGATAGTGGCCAGGCCATCGGTCAGTCCCAGTGCTGTTTCGAACGATTCCGCGAGACGCAGGCTGAGGTCAGCGCGAACCTTGAATCGATCCACCACAACCTCGATGTCGTGCTTGCGCTTCTTGTCGAGGTCCGGAAGGTCATCAAGCTCGGTGATGATGCCATCGACGCGGGCGCGCACGAAGCCGGCGGCGCGCAGTTCCTCGAAGACATGCAGGTGTTCGCCCTTGCGCGCCCGCACCACCGGCGCCAGCAACATCAGCTTGCTGCCTTCCGGCATGGCCAGTACCGAATCCACCATTTGACTCACGGTCTGTGCCTGCAGGCTTTCGCCGTGCTCGGGACAGCGCGGCTCGCCGACCCGCGCATAGAGCAGGCGCAGATAGTCATAGATCTCGGTAATGGTGCCCACGGTGGAGCGGGGGTTGTGGGAGGTGGACTTCTGCTCGATGGAAATGGCCGGAGAAAGGCCTTCGATATGGTCCATATCGGGTTTTTCCATCATCGACAGAAACTGGCGCGCATAGGTGGACAGGGACTCCACGTAGCGACGTTGCCCCTCGGCGTACAGCGTGTCGAAAGCCAGCGATGACTTGCCCGAACCCGAGAGGCCGGTGATCACTACCAGCTTGTCGCGCGGGATATCGAGGTCGATGTTCTTCAGATTGTGGGTGCGCGCACCGCGGACGTGAATAGTGTCCATGTGTCTCCGGTCAGGGGCTGTCGGTCGAACCCGACAGTATAGGTGGTGTTGTTGCGTCGAGGCAAAAGTATACAGAGCTGTTACGCAGTTGCTCGCGGGGTGGATGCCACGGGGAAGGGGAAGCTGTTACCATAGCGCACTTTTGCATAGTGCCTGCCCTGTTGTGATTACCAAGAACCCTATGTCGGCCGTTGAGCGGCGTTCCGTGGCGTCGCTGGCCCTGCTGTATAACGTGCGCATGCTCGGCCTGTTCATGGTGCTGCCCTTGCTCGCGCTGTATGCCGTGGACGTTGCCGGGTCTACCCCGGCGCTGATCGGCGTTGCGCTGGGCGCCTACGGGCTGACGCAGGCCTGCCTGCAGATCCCCTTCGGCTGGTTGTCGGACCGCATTGGTCGCAAGCCCGTGATTGTGGGTGGCCTGCTGGTATTTGCCGCCGGCAGTGTGGTGGCGGCCATGGCCGACAGCATCCAGGGCATCATTCTTGGCCGTGCGCTGCAGGGCGCAGGTGCCATTGCCAGCAGCGTCATGGCCCTGGTGGCGGACCTCACGTCGCAAGAACAGCGCACCAAGGCCATGGCTGTGGTGGGCGCCAGTATCGGGCTGGCGTTTGCGCTGGCGCTGGTGCTGGGCCCGCTGCTTGCCGGGTTTGGTGGCCTGGAAGCGGTGTTCGGCGTGACCGCCGCGCTGGCGCTGGTGGGCATTGTGGTGGTGCTGTGGCAAGTGCCCGATCCGCCCCGCAGCGGGATCGTCCACGCCGAAGTCGGCGCGCGGCCACGTCTGCTGCGGGTGAGCCTGCGCAACCGGGCCCTGCTGCGCCTTGACGTCGGCATTTTTGCCCTGCACTTCGTGCTGATGGCGAGCTTCCAGATTGTGCCCGGTGCGCTGGAGTCGGTGGTCGGCGTTGGTCGGGAGGATCACTGGCAGGTCTATCTGCCGGCCGTCCTGCTATCGGTGCTGGGTATCCTGCCGTTAATGCGCGTGGCCGAGCGCGGAGGACGACACCATCTGGTGTTCCTGATAGCCATTGCAGTGTTGATGGTGGCGCTCGCGCTACTCGGCCTGGCGACAAGTCCCTGGCTGTTCTGCATGGCCCTGTGGCTGTTTTTCGTAGGTTTCAATTATATGGAAGCGGTGCTGCCTTCCATGGTTAGCAAGGCGGTGGCGCCGGAGGCCAAGGGTACGGCTCTGGGTATTTTCTCCACCGCGCAGTTCCTGGGTATATTTGCCGGCGGCGCGGCCGGTGGCTGGGTGCTGCAGCATTATGGCATCGTGGGTATCACGGAGCTCTGCCTGGCGGTGGTTGCCGTGTGGATGCTCGTCGCCCTGCCTGCGCCCCGGCCGGGGCATGCCGGCCTGCCTGAAGCGGCCCCCTGACGGGTCTCCATCGGGGTATGCCCGCCGCCCGGTGTGGTTCCAACTGATGGGTTTTGGTGAGATGTGCTGTCGCAATTGCACAGGCGGATTGCTATAGTCCCTGACTTACTTTCCTATCGCCAATCGTCCACGAAAGAGGAGTGACCATGGCTTCACGGGGCGTCAACAAAGTCATACTGGTCGGTAACCTGGGCGCAGATCCGGAAGTGCGCTATATGCCTTCAGGTGGCGCGGTCACCAACGTCAATCTGGCAACGTCTGAGAGCTGGAAAGACAAGCAAACGGGCCAACCACAGGAGCGTACCGAGTGGCACCGCATCGTCTTTTTCAATCGCCTGGCCGAGATCGCCGGCGAGTATTTGAAAAAGGGCTCGAAACTGTACGTTGAGGGTTCCTTGCGCACACGCAAGTGGCAGGGTCAGGATGGCCAGGACCGCTACACCACGGA
>Ga0181372_1000143_pt1 | contig 18369 bp, 14 predicted proteins | sample LowvirmetaG_5_FD_130161 | JGI IMG/M metagenome (GOLD analysis project Ga0181372, IMG submission 130161) | Marine viral communities from the Subarctic Pacific Ocean - Lowphox_08 viral metaG | ecosystem: Environmental > Aquatic > Marine > Oceanic | place: Subarctic Pacific Ocean | collected...
CCGCTGTAACCCGCCGAACACCACGATGCCTACCACGGCGGCCATGACGCAGCCGATAAGCAGGTTGGCGCTGGCCGGTGTCTGGCCCGCGAACAGGTTGTCCCGTATGAGAGCGGTGAGCTGGTTGGCCTGGAAAATGGGCAGGGTGCCAATCAGGCCGGCGAGCGCAAACAGGATGGCGAGCGGATAGAAGGCCCGCGGCAGCGCCTCGCGGATGATGTACATGGGCCCGCCCTGCAGCTGTCCCTCGCTGTCGGTACCGCGGTACATGACACCCAGGGTGCAGGTAAAAAATTTCGTTGCAATGCCCACCAGCGCCGACATCCACATCCAGAACACCGCGCCGGGGCCACCCGCGGCAATCGCCAGGGCAATGCCGGAGATATTGCCCATGCCCATGGTGCCCGAGAGGGCCGCCGCCAGCGCCTGGGCATGGCTCAACTCGCCGGGCTCTCCCGGCGTATCGTGGCGACCCAGCATGATGCCGATGGCATGGCCAAAATGCCGGTAGGGTAAAAATCGTGAGTAGAGCGCAAAGAACAGCCCGCCGCCCAGCAACAGTACCACCAATGGTGTCCCCCAGACCGCGTTGGCAAAGCTCGCCGCGAGCTGTTGCAGAGATTCCATTGACGCTGCCCTCCGGGTGGCAAAAGTCGGCAGAATAGCACAGGGCGGTGCTAAACTCCGGGGCATGAACCTGCGACTCATTGCGCTGCTCGCGGCACTCCTGCCCTTTGCTGCCGTGCATCTCACCTGGCTGGTGGCGGCCAGCCAGGGGCACGTGGACTGGTGTAACCCCTACCTCGACAGCTGCACGTCAATCAGCGCCACGGGCAGGCAGCCGCCGGCCAGCTACCTGTTTCGCGCCACCATGCTGCCCGCTGCGGTCGTTCTAGCACTCTACTGGTGGTGCAACTATGCGTGGTTGCGCTCATTGCAGGGTGATGGCTGCGCCGCGCGCGGGTTGCGCTGGATGCTTTGGCTGGGCCTGCTGGCAAGCGTGGGCCTGATTCTGTACGTCACCGTACTGGGTGAAGTTGGAGATGCCTGGCGCTTTCAGCGGCGCGCGGGCACGGTGCTGTTCTTCTCTTTCACCTTTCTCGCCCAGCTCTTGTTCGCCGCCGAGTTGAGGCGGGGCTCTGGGCGCGTGGCGGGCATCAGCGGCCTCGCTGCGAGTATGTACGGGGTCTGTTGTCTGCTGCTTGCGCTGGGGCTGCTCACGGTCGTGCTGCAGGCCTGGGATGGTGTATTGTACGACTCGATGGAGGACGCCTTTGAATGGATATTAAGCCTGTTGTTGCAAACCAATTTTCTGCTCGGGTACCTGGTATGGCGTCGAGCGGGTTGGCGCCTGCAGTTTGTTGCCGGCCCCTGAGCCGCGGCGAGTGCAGGGCATGACGGAGACGGCCCCCGATTTCGCGGCCATTACCGCGGCCCAGGCGCGCATCCGCGACCGTGTGCATCGCACGCCGGTCATCAGCAGCGGGCTGCTCAATGACGTCACCGGCGCGGATGTGCATTTCAAGTGCGAGAACCTGCAGAAGGTGGGTGCCTTCAAGGCGCGCGGTGCCAGCAATGCGGTATTTGGCCTGACCAACGCGCAGGCGGCGGGCGGCGTTGCTACGCACTCGTCGGGTAATCATGGCGCCGCGCTGGCGCAGGCGGCACGTGAACGCGGTATCGCGGCCCATATCGTCATGCCGGCGACTGCGCCGGCAGTGAAAAAGGCCGCGGTTGCCGCTTACGGTGGCCTGATCATCGAATGTGAACCCACGCTTGCGGCGCGTGAACAGACGCTGGAGCGTGTGGTGGCGGCCACCGGTGCCCACGTGGTGCACCCCTATGCCGACCCGCGTGTGATTGCCGGCCAGGGTACGTTGGCGCTGGAGGTGCTGGAGCAGGTACCCGACCTCGATGTACTGGTTGTGCCTGTTGGGGGTGGCGGCCTGCTGTCTGGTGTCGCCCTCGCGGTCAAGCATCTGCGCCCCGACGTCGAAGTGGTGGCGGCTGAACCGGAGGGGGCCGACGACGCCTTCCGCTCCTTTGGCCTCGGCGCGCTGCAACCGTCGGTGGCGCCTCGCACGATTGCCGACGGCCTGCTGGCGGGACTGGGCGCTATCAATTTCGGTATTATCCAGCGTCACGTCGACACCATCCTCACGGTGTCCGATGCCGAGATCGTGCAGGCCATGCGCCTGCAGTGGAGCCGCCTGAAAACCGTGGTGGAGCCTTCTGGTGCGGTCAGTTTCGCAGCGTTGCTGGCCCACCCGGAACGTTTCCGCGGGCGTCGTGTGGTGGCAGTCATCAGCGGCGGCAATCTCGACCTCGATAACCTCCCCTGGTGACCGGCATGGACTATCCCCGTTTTCATCTCGCCCTTCCGGTTGACGACCTGCAGGCAGCAGACCATTTCTACGCAGAGCTGCTCGGCTGCCCGCGCGGGCGTCGCTCCGAGCGCTGGATAGACTACGACTTCTGGGGTCACCAGCTGGTGGCGCACCTGGTGGCCGCCGATGCCATGCCAACGCTGGCGCGCAACCCGGTGGATGGGGAGGACGTACCCGCTTCGCACTTTGGCGTTGTGCTGCCCTGGGACGACCTGCAGCGGTTGATTACCAGGCTGAAGGCGCTTGGCATCGAATTTGCGATTGCACCCACCGTGCGCTTCGCCGAGCGGCGTGGCGAGCAGCAAACTTGCTTTGTCTGTGATCCCGCTGGCAATTACCTCGAGTTCAAGGCATTTCGCAATATCGAGCTGCTGTTTGCCAGCGACGGGCTTGATTACCCGTGAAACCTTTGGCGCTGCGGCCGAGGATGTCGCGTACGCTGGTTGCATGCCTGCTGCTCACCTTGCTTGCAGGCTGCAGTAGCACGCAGTTCTTCTACAACCGGCTGGATTTCTTTGTGCCCTGGTATCTGGGCGATTATGTCAGTCTTGACCGCAGCCAGGATGCGCTGCTGGAAAATGAACTGCAGCCGTTTCTCGCCTGGCACCGGCAGGACGAGCTGCCCCGCTATCTCGAGCTGCTGGAGCGAGCCGAGCGCAGCCTGGAACAACCAGTGACCCGGGACCAGCTTACGGCACTGACGTTGGACGCCGAGCAGGCGCTGGACCGGCTGCAGCACCGGGCGCTGGACTGGATGCTGGTGCTGGGTGATGCCCTGCGGGAAGAACAGGTGCAGGAATTCATGCTGGCGCTGCGCGAGCAGCAGGCGGAGTACGAGGAAAAATACCTGGAGCGCGATGACGCGCACTACCGCGACGATGCCTGTGAACGCCTGCAAGACAACCTGCGCCGCTATCTGGGCCGCCTGCAGACTGAGCAGAAAACGCGCCTTGCGGTGGCCTGCGCAAACCTGCGTCGTTCGGATAGCGTGTGGTTGGCCGAGCGTGCCGCCTGGCTGGACCGCCTCGATATGTTGCTGCAGCGCGAGCCCGACTGGCAGACATCACTGCGTCAGGCTGTGGCGCAGCGTCGGCAGAGTGTTTCCATCGAGTACCGCACAATCTGGGACGCGAACACGGAGGTGATCCAGCTTGCAGTAATCGATTTGGTGAATTCGCGCACCGAGCGCCAGGATGCCCATTTGCGTCGAGAGCTTGGCAAGTTGCGCGAAGACCTGGTCGCACTGGTAGAGCAGGGCCCTGCCAAGGGCAGCCAGGTAGCGACGACCGCCGACGAGGCTTGAGGAGATTTTTCATGTTATTGCGACGAATCCTGCTGGCGCTGGGTTTTGCCGGTGTTATTGCGGCCGGGGCTGTGTGGTTCCAGGTGAGCTCCTCTGCGGTGCCGGCCCAGGGAGTTGATCTGGCTTTGCCGGGTCTCAGCGCCCCCGTCACTGTGCTGCGCGATGAGCTGGGTATTCCCTACATTTTTGCCCAAAACACGCCGGATTTGTTGCGTGCCCAGGGCTTTGTCACGGCTCAGCACCGCCTGTTCCAGATGGAGCTGTTCCGCGCCACCTGGCAGGGGCATCTGGCAGCGAGCATCGGCGAAGCGGGCCTCGCCAGCGATATTCGCATGCGCGTGCTGGGCATTGAGCACAACAGTCGGCGCCACACGGAGCAATTGAGTGCAACCAGCCGCGCCTGGTTGCAGCCCTACGTGGACGGGGTGAATGCCTATGTCGATGCGCACGCCGGTGACCACCCGCTGGAGCTGGGTGTCATCGGGCTGGAAGCGCGCCCCTGGGAGCTGGCGGACCTGGTAGGGCTGATTCACTTTGTCCACTACACCCACGCCACCAATTTCAAGGCGGAAATGCTCGCCCAGCAACTGGCGGATCAGCTGGGTGCGGAACGGGCGGCAGAGCTGATGCCGTTAATGCGCAATCGCAACCGCAGCGCACCCGCAACCGACGGTGAGCAGGGCAGCCCCGGCGATATCGCTGCCGCGCCCACACCAACCGGCGCCGCGCACGGTCTTGGCAGCGTCCAGTTGCTGTTTGCGCCGGAGCCGCCCCGCAACGGTGGCATCGGCTCCAACAACTGGGCGATCAGCGCGGCACGCAGCGCATCGGGCCACGCCATGCTGGCCAACGATCCGCACCTGGATAACCGTATCCTGCCCGGCATGTTTCACCCGGTGGGCCTGTTTGCACCGGGTATCCAGGCTGTGGGTGCCACCCTGCCTGGCTTGCCCGGCCTGCTGCTGGGGCGCACCGAACATGTCGCCTTTGGCGTTACCAATGCCTACGGTGATGTGCAGGACGTGTATGTCGAGACGCTGGACCCCGAGAATCCGGAGCACTACCTGGAGGGTGGCCGGAGCCTGCCGTTCCGGCGCAGTGAGCAGCGGATTACCGTCAAGGACGGCGACGCCCCGGGCGGCATGCGCGAACACCCTCTGATTGTGCGCTACACCACGCGCGGCCCGGTGATCAGCGACCATCAGGGCCTGGGTTCAGGGGGTGACAGGGTGCTGGTACTGCGTACCACGGCCTGGGAAAAGCACGCACCACAGCTGGGTATTGAGGGCCTGCTCGATGCGCCGGATGCACAGGCGTTTGATGCTCGCGTGCAGGATATCGACCTGATGATGTTCAATTTCGTGTTCGCCGATGACCAGGGCAATATCGGGCACCGGGCATCGGGGGCGCTGCCCCTGCGCGCCGGCGGCGATGGCAGCCTGCCGCGCGCGGTGCCCGCCGATGGCAGCGACGACTGGGTTGGCTGGATTCCCAAGGCGCGCATGCCCGGGGCGTTCAACCCGGTAGACGGCTGGGTAGGTACGGCCAACCACGATACCCGGCCAGCCGATTTCCCCTGGTATTACACCAACTATGTCTCACCGGATTACCGCTATCGTCGCATGGGCCAGGTACTCAACCAGGCGAGCCAGATGACAGTGGCTGACCACTGGGCGCTGATGGCGGATGACCGCAACCTGCAGAGCGATACCCTGCTCCCGCATATCCTCGATGCGCTGGCCAACGAGCCGGCGCAGGCTGATCTGCACACATTGCTGTCCAGCTGGGACGGCGTCGACCGAGCCGACAGCCCGGCACCACTGATCTACCAGGCGCTGTATCGGGAAATTGCCCTGGGCACCTTCACCGACGAGCTGGGCAAGGAACTGGCGGCGAAAATGCTTGGCACCTGGTATTTCTGGCAGCAGCGTTTCGAAGCCCTGCTGGCAACCCCAGACGCACACTGGTTTGATGACCGCGGCACGGCTGCGCAGCGCGAATCGCTGGAGGATGTTATTCGCGCGGCGGCCCCCCGCGCCCGCGCGCTGCTGGAGGAACAGCAGGGCAGTGATCCCGCCGCCTGGCGTTGGGGCACCGCACATACCCTGCGCTTCGTTAGTCCGTTGCGCCCCAGTGGGTTCGGCAGTGGACTGGCCGGCAGTTTCCAAATTCAGCGCAGTGGCAGCGGCGAAACGCTCAACCGCGGTATTTACGCGTTCGAAAAGCCCTTTGCCGCGGTCTTTTTCGCGTCAATGAAGCTGGTGGTGGATTTTGCCGACCCGGACAAGGTCGAAGCAATACTGGCCGGTGGCGTGGTCGAGCGGCACTTCCAGCGTCACCAGAACGATCAGGCCCAGCTCTGGGCGGACGGTGAGCGCAGGCCCTGGTGGTTCAGTCCGGCGCAGGTGAGGGCCCATGCGCGTACGGAAACCCGCCTGGTGCCGGATTAACGGGCAGGACACCCGTCCGCGTTAAGGAAATCTTCAGACTGGGAGTGCACACTATAAGCCCTACAGGCCTGTCAGGATGCTACTTATGAGCGAAGAACACGCAAAACGGGAGGAGGTCAGGGCGTACCCGGTCTGGGATGTCACCACCCGCTGGTTCCACTGGCTCAACGTGCTCTGCATCGTCGGTCTGCTCGGCGTGGGCGTGGTCATCCTCAACGCCGGTGCGCTGGGCGTCAGTGGCGAGGGCAAGGTGACGTTGAAAACCGTGCACGTCTGGATCGGTTATGTGTTTGCTGTCAATTTGCTCTGGCGCATTGCCTGGGGCTTTGTCGGCAACCGCTATGCGCGCTGGTCGGCTGTGCTCCCGGGTGGACGCGGCTACGGGCGGGCGCTTTTGGGTTACCTGCGCGGTGTGCGAGCCGGCGACCCACCGGCCTACCGCGGGCACAACCCGGCCGGGCGGCTCATGGTCGCCGCCATGCTGCTGTTGCTGGTTAATCAATGTGTCACCGGGCTGGTGCTGGCGGGCACTGACCTGTATTTCCCGCCCTTTGGCCATCTGTTCCTGGAGTGGGTGGCGGCTGCGGGTGCCAGCGGCGAACAACTCGCGGGCCTGAAGCCGGCGCAAACCGCCCTGCTCGATGCCGAGGCCTACGCGGCCATGCGTGATTTCCGCACGCCCTTCATCGAGTTGCATGAGCTGGGTTTCTGGGGCTTGCTGTTCGCCATCCCGCTGCACATCGCCGCCGTGGTCATCACCGAGCTGCGTGAGCGCAACGGCTTGATATCGGCGATGTTCTCCGGCCAGAAGGTGTTTTCCCGTGAGCCGCGCGATTGATGCCGGCGCGGTGGCTCAACCCTCGCGCACGTAAATAGACGTATAGCCGGCGCGGGCGAACAGCTGGTAGTCATGCGCCTGCAGGTGCTGGCAGACCACGCTGTTGACCAGTGCCGCCAGATTGGGGCCGTACTCTTCCACGGAGATGACCTCTGGACGGAAGCGTGCCAGATCGATATCGCAGGCGATTTTTTCATCGTAGCCTTCGATATCGATGTTGATATAGCGAATATCCTCACCGCTATTCTCGGCCAGGATGCCGTTGACGCTCAAGGTGGGTACCGGCACGGCCCGCACCAGTTCCTTGAGTTCTGCCCGGTCGCTGCTGATGGATCCCAGCGCACTGATACCGTCGCGTGTCTTGGTCACCTGGGGCAGCATCAGGTTCACCTCGGTCAGGCCGCTGGCGATCTCCGCTTCGCTGACCACGGCGGCACAGATGTTTTTGTCGCCCCGGCGCACCCGGTCAAAAAGGCGAATGCTGTTGGCATTGGCGTCCACGTTCACGCCCTGCCAACCGCACATCCACAGGTAGGCGGTGTTGGAAAAGCGGAACGGGTGAAATGCCCCCAGGTCGAGATAGCGCCCGGGCCCCCGATTGGGCTTCACCAGTTTGCGCACAATGACATCTTCGCCGTACTGGCCGAAGTGGCCTTTGAAACTGCCCGAGCTGATGGCGCTGAGAATCTTGAAGGGGTTCATTGTCGCTTCGACTCCCGCAGGCAGTGTCTGTATGTCAGTCGAGCAGGGACAGGTCGCGGACAGCGCCGCGGTCGGCACTGGTGACCATGCTGGCATACACTTTCAATGCCGGGCTGACCTTGCGCGGCCTGGCCTGTGCGGGCTTCCAGCCGTCCTTGCCGCGAGCGTCCATGGCCGCGCGTCGGGTGGCGAGCTCGGCGTCACTCAGGCGCACGTTGATGCTGCGTTCGGGGATGTTGATATCGATGATATCACCCGGCTCGACCAGTGCGATGGCACCACCGGACGCTGCTTCCGGCGATGCATGGCCGATCGACAGGCCCGAGGTGCCGCCCGAGAAGCGCCCGTCCGTGAGCAGGGCACAGGCCTTGCCCAGGCCTTTCGATTTCAGGTAGCTGGTAGGGTAGAGCATTTCCTGCATACCCGGCCCGCCCCGCGGGCCCTCGTAGCGGATGATCACCACATCGCCGGCCTGCACCTTGTCGCCGAGAATGTCCTCGACCGCGCCTTCCTGGCTTTCGCAAATGTAGGCGGGCCCGGAGAAAACGAGAATGCTGTCATCCACGCCGGAGGTCTTCACGACGCAACCATTCTCGGCGATGTTGCCGAACAGCACGGCGAGGCCACCTTCGAGCGAGAAGGCGTGCGCGATATTGCGAATGCAGCCGCCCTCGCGGTCGAGGTCGAGGCTCGGCCAGCGCGTGTTCTGGCTGAACGCCACCTGGGTGGGAATACCGGCGGGGCCAGCCTTGTAGAACTCGTGTACGGCTGCGTCGCTGCTGCGCACGATATCCCAGCTGTCCAGCGCATCACCGAGGCTGGGGCTGTGGACGGTGGGGCAGTCCCGGTGCAGCAGGCCGGCGCGGTCCAGTTCGCCCAGAATGGCCATGATGCCGCCGGCGCGGTGCACGTCTTCCATGTGGTAGAGAGGCGTGTTCGGCGCCACCTTGCACAGCTGCGGCACACGGCGCGACAGGCGGTCGATATCCTGCATGGTAAAGTCGAGTTCGGCTTCTTCCGCGGCTGCCAGCAAATGCAGAATGGTATTGGTGGAGCCGCCCATGGCGATATCCAGGCTCATGGCGTTTTCGAAAGCCTTGAAGCTGGCGATGTTGCGCGGCAACACACTGGCGTCGTCCTGCTGGTAGTACCGCCGACACAGCTCCACGACCACGCGGCCTGCGCGACGGAACAGCTGCTCGCGGTCGGCGTGCGTGGCCAGTGTGGAGCCGTTGCCCGGCAGACTGAGGCCCAGGGCCTCGGTCAGGCAGTTCATGGAATTCGCCGTGAACATGCCGGAACAGGAGCCACAAGTGGGGCAGGCGGAGCGCTCGTACTCCGCCACCTGCTCGTCCGTCGCGTCGTTGTCGGCGGCGATGACCATGGCGTCGATCAGGTCCAGCTTATGCTCGGAAAGCTTGGTCTTGCCCGCTTCCATGGGGCCGCCGGAGACAAACACCACCGGGATGTTGAGGCGCATGGCCGCGTTCAGCATGCCGGGAGTGATCTTGTCGCAGTTGGAAATGCACACCATGGCATCTGCGCAGTGCGCGTTGACCATGTATTCCACGGAATCGGAGATGATGTCGCGGCTGGGCAGACTGTAAAGCATGCCGTCGTGGCCCATGGCAATACCGTCATCCACCGCAATGGTGTTGAATTCCTTGGCCACACCGCCCGCCGCTTCAATTTCCCGAGCCACCAGTTGCCCCAGGTCTTTCAGGTGCACATGGCCTGGCACGAACTGGGTGAAGGAGTTGACCACGGCAATGATGGGCTTGCCGAAGTCGCCGTCCTGCATGCCGGTGGCGCGCCACAGTGCGCGGGCACCCGCCATGTTGCGGCCGTGGGTGGAGGTTTTCGAGCGGTAATCGGGCATGGAGGTCTCGGTGTATTCAGTCAACAGGTGTGCCGCCGAAGCAGCGCTGGCAAGCGTGGCAGAATAGCAAAAATCGCCGTGTCGGGGACAGTGTGCATTGCGTCCGCGCGGTGTTTTCGTAAACATGGCAGGTAACCGGGCAGCAGAGACCATGATATGCCGCAAGGATGTTTCCCCGCGGAGGTGTTTCAATGGAAGACAAGAAGGGTCGATTTGTGAGGCAGGGAGGCATGCGTCAGGGTGTAAGGGTTATCCTCGTTTGCTGTGGCCTCGGGTGTGCGGTACCTGCCCAGGCACAGCTCGCCAGCGACCTCGAATTGAGCGAGGTGCTGCGTACGACGTTGAGCTACCACGGGTATGGCGCTGAGGTGGTGGGAGCGGATGCGGGTGACGATGGCATGTTGGCGGCGCTGCCGTCGTTGTCTGCCAGCCGCTTGCAAAGTGACCAGCGATTGGGCACGGATGAAACCGAAATCGCATTGAACCTGCCTTTCAAATCATCCCTGCGCCGCGATGTTGACGCGGATCTCGGGGCGTTGCAGCAGAGCCTGCAACAGATGCAGCAGCGTTATCGGGCCTGGTTTTTTTCCGGGTTGATTCGCGATGCAGTGTGGGAACATCGGTTGGCGACGCTGCAGCTGGAGCAATCGCGTGCGCGCGCGGCACTGATACTGGAGCTGGAGCAGCGCGCCGCGTTGCAGGCAGACGCCGGCGCCATACCGGGCTATGCCGCATTATTGCTCACCCAGGAAAGGCTCGATGCCGAACTGAGGGTGGCCGACGGCGTGGCAAGGAGACGCGCCGCTCAGGCCAGCTTTTCAGCCCTCACGGGTTTGCCGGCGCTACCCAGGCAGATTGCGGAAACCGCATCCCTGCCCGCCGAGCCCGATTACACTCAGCACCCCCAGCTGGCCTTGCTGGAACTGGGCCGCGATCAACAGCAGGCACTCATCGCGTTGGCAGATCCGGCAGCTGCCGACTGGAACCTGGCCCTCACAGCGCGCAGCCTGAATGGACCGGGACCCGCAGAGAATCAATACGGTGTGGCTGTCGACCTGCCGTTGACCTTTTTCGGGGTCAGCAGCCGAGCCATTGAAGTTCAGCGAGCATCGCTCAGTCGCGATTTCAGCCTGCAGCGGGACAGCCTGCGCACCGGCATCCGCACGCAGTGGATAACGCTCTCAGCCGAAGCTCAGCGGTTGCGCGAGCGCCGTGAACTGCTGCTGCAGTCTGCGCGTATCGGCCAGCGCATCGAGGCGCAGCTGCTGACGTTGCGCTCTAGCAGCGAAATGGAAGTGGAGCTGGTTATCCGCCGCTTGCTGGAGGTGCTTGAGCGACGCAGCGAAGCGGCCCTGATAGACGCCGAAATAGAGCATAATGCCGCACGTCTGCGGCAAACAGCGGGATTAGCTTTATGATCAAACCGGTTTGGATGCTGCTCGTCGTGTGGTTGCCGCTGGCGGCCTACAGCAGCGATGTGCCGCTGTCGGCCCTGGGCGAACTGCAGCTCGCCTATACGCCCGTGACCGGCGTCACGGACGTGCCGGGGCCTGCTGTACGGGCGCAGGTGATGCACCGCACGGGCAGCCAGTACAGTATTCAGCTGCCGCGGGACGTGCGACGAGCGCATTATCTGGTACGCAATGGCGAGCAGGTTGTCGCCGGGGAACCCTTCGTCGTGCTGGAGGGGCCGGAAATCCACCACTTCCTGCTTGAGTTCGAGGCTATGCACCGGCGCTACCGCAGTGCCGAGGCGCGCTATGAGCGTAACCGGGCTTCCTATGAGCAACAGGCGCTGGCGGAGGAGCAGTGGGTTGCCATCGTTGACACTTATCTGGCGTTGCAGCTGGAATACGAGCACATGCGTCACTTCATGGAGTTGGTCGACCCTCCGCAGGATGACGTGGAGTCCATCACCCTGCACTCGCCCATCAGCGGTTTTATAGAATACGACCATCGTCAAACGGCATTGCTCGCGGGAGATGATGTGGCCGGGTTTGTGGCGCCGGATGACCTGCGCCTGCAGCTGCTGGTGCCCATGCAGAATGCCGATCGCTTGAGCGGTGTACAGCTCGATGGTTGTCGTCTGGCTATAGACGAGCTGGAAGGTGTTGCTCGAGGCTTTTCCCTGGTCGCCTGGAGTGAGGCGATACACGCATCCTGCGGGGTGCAGCTGAACCGCATAGTCAGCGCAACGCCGCTTTACCGTCAGGACGCGTATTTGCTGCCGCGCTCGGCGGTATTCACCTGGCAGGAACAGGCACACGTACTGCTGCGTGGCGATGGTGTGTTGCAGCTGGCCCCGGTCTCGCTGTTGCAGCCGGTGGGCGATGATTACGCTGTAACCTCTGACACGCCACTGGCGGGCCGTGCCGTGCTGAGCCGCTCAGTATCCGCGGTACAGGGCGTGCTCATGGGACTGGGTGGCGAGTGACATGCTGAAACAGCTGGTTCGCTTTTCCCTCACCCAGCGCCTGTTCGTGTGTGTGATGGCATTGATGCTGGCGGGGCTGGGCCTGCGTGCCTGGCTCAATCTGCCGATTGATGCCTATCCCGACATCGCGCCCACGCAGGTCAAGGTCATTCTCAAAGTGCCGGGAATGACGGCGGAAGAAATCGAACAGCGCGTGACCTACCCCCTGGAAACGGAGTTGCTGGGCATTCCGCGACAGGCGATGCTGCGCTCCACGACCAAATACGCCATTACCGACATCACCCTGGATTTTGTTGACGGTACGGATATCTACTGGGCGCGTCAGCAGGTGAACGAACGGCTGGCGGGCATCCTCGACGAGCTGCCCTTCGCGGTTGAGGGTGGCCTTGCGCCGATGAGCACGCCGCTCAGCGAGATGTTCATGTTCACTATCGAGAACCCCGACCTGTCGCTGCAGGACAAGCGCCAGCTGCTCGAGTGGGAGATACGCCCTGCCCTGCGCACGGTTGCCGGGGTGGCCGATGTGAATGTGCTCGGCGGCTACGCAAGAACCTATCAGGTCACGCCGCATGCAGTGGTGCTCTCCGAACTCGGCCTGGGCATTGCGGAACTCGAGGCGGCGATTGTGGCGCAGAACCTCAACGCCGGGGTTGGCCGCATGCTGCTGGGCAACGATGTGCTGGTGGTGCGGGTTGAAGGGCAGGTGCACTCCCTGGAAGCGCTGAAGGATATCGTCGTGCGCTCCGGGCCCGGTGGGGTGTATCGGCTGGGCGATGTTGCCGATGTGGCCATCGGCCATCTGGCACGCTACGGTGCGGTCACGCGCAACGGCGAGGAAGCCGTGCAGGGCCTGGTGATTGCACTGCGCGACAGCAATACAGGGGCGGTTGTGGAGGGGGTCAAGGCGCGCCTTGATGAATTGGCGCAAACCCTGCCCGCTGGCACTGAAATCAACGTGTTTTACGACCGCGCACGGCTGATCAGCACGGCCATCGGCACCATCTCCAGTGCCCTGTTTCAGGCCATTCTACTTGTGGTGGCTGTGCTGACCGTATTCCTCGGCAATTTGCGCGCGGCGCTGGTGGTTTCCATGTCGCTGCCGCTGGCGGCGTTGGCCACGTTCCTGTTGATGTCCGGCACCGGCCTGACCGCCAACCTGATGAGCCTCGGCGGTTTGGTGATCGCTATTGGCATGCTGGTGGACTCTTCCGTGGTGGTGGTGGAGAACACGCTGAGCCGGCTGAATCAGGATACTGGCCTGCCGCGCCTGCACGTGGTGTACCGCGCAGCGCAGGAAGTGGCACTGCCTGTGGTCTCCGGCACACTGATCGTGATCATCGTGTTTTCGCCGCTGCTCACACTCAGTGGTCTTGAGGGAAAGCTGTTCACGCCGGTGGCGCTGACCATTGTCTACGCCATGCTGGCCGCGCTGGCGCTTTCTCTCACTCTGATTCCGGTTGCGGCCTCGCTCATGCTGGGCAGGCAAAGCGCTGGCATGCCGCGTTTTATGCTGCGGCTGCAAGGGGCTTACGAGTCCGCTCTGGAGCGTGTTCTGCTGCGGCCCCGGGGCATGCTGCTCGGCATCGGCGCATTGCTGGCGGTGAGTGCAGTCTTTCTGTTGTTGATGGGCAAGACGTTCATGCCGGTGCTCGATGAAGGTGACTTGATCGTGCAGCTGGAAAAATCCCCCAGCATTTCCCTGCCCGCCTCGGTCGAGCTTGATCGCCAGGTGGGCGCCGCGCTTCTGGCCGGTGTGCCCGAGATTCGCCAGATTGTTACGCGCACCGGTTCCGACGAGTTGGGGCTGGACCCGATGGGGCTCAACGAGACGGATGTTTTCATGGAGCTGTTGCCACCGGACGAGTGGCGTTTTGCCAGCAAGTCCCGCCTGGAAGCGGAGGTGCGCAAGGTGCTGGAGGGCTTCCCCGGCATGAATGTGGGTTTCACGCAGCCGATCCAGATGCGGGTTTCGGAGATGCTAACGGGAAGCACGGGCGATGTAACGGTCAAGGTCTACGGTGAAGACCTGATGCAGATTGCCAGTCTGATGCAGGGCATCGCGCGGACGATACCCAAAGTGGAGGGTGCGGTGGATGTTCAGGCCTCCGTGACAGAGGGCGGCAAGTTCCTGAATCTTGAGGTAAAGCCCGAGCTGGCGGCGGCCCACGGGCTCACGGTGGAGGGCCTGTCGGAGTACCTGCGCAGCCAGATCGAGGGGACTGTAATTTCTGAAGTGCGCCAGGGCAAGCGGCGCATTCCGGTAACGCTGGCGGCCGGCTCACAGACGGTCGCCGTACCGGCAACGGTGGCTGACCTCGCCGCGCGCAGTGTTGCCCTGCCTGATGGCAGCCTCGCAACACTGGGCGACGTGGCCAGCCTCAATTATGCCGAGGGCCCGCTGTTGATCGAACGGGAGCGCGGCAGTCGCTTTGGCGTGGTGACCGTCAACGTGGAAGGGCGCGATGTTGTGGGTTTCGTGGAGGAGCTACGTGAGGTGCTGGCCGGAGACGTATCGCTGCCCGCGGGCTATCGGCTGGAATATGGCGGCGAGTTCGAGAATCAGCAGCGTGCCACCCGCAACCTGTTGTTGGTGGTGCCGGTCGCGCTGGTTCTGATACTGCTTATCCTGTTTGCCACCTTTGGCTCCCTGGCGCTGGCCGGCATCATCCTCGGCAATATACCGTTCGCCCTCATGGGCGGGGTGATTTCACTGTTTCTCAGTGGTGAGTACCTGTCTGTGCCGGCCTCGGTGGGTCTCATTGCCTTGCTGGGCGTGGCCGTTCTGAACGGAGTGGTGATGGTCAGTCATTTTCAGCAACAGAGCCATTTGCCGGGCAGGCTGCCAGCGCGCATCTGCGCCGGCGCCAGTCAGCGGCTGCGTCCGGTGTTGATGACGGCCACCACCGCTATTTTCGGCCTGCTACCGCTGGTGTTTGCCAGCGGCCCGGGTGCCGAAGTGCAGCGCCCGCTGGCCATTGTCGTTGTCGGCGGCCTGCTCACATCCACGGTGACCACGCTGTTCCTGTTACCCGTCCTCTATCAGTATCGGGAGAAACGCCGCCATGACTGAATTGCTGGTGCTGATGGTGCCGCGGGAAGTACACGACGACATGGTCGATGCGTTGATGTCCTTGCCCGCGGTTGCCGGTTTCACCGTCGCCGCGGTGAGTGGTTTCAGTCGCGAGCACAGTCGCCTCAGCCTGGCGGAACAGGTGGAAGGGTCACGGCGTATCAGCCGTTTCGAGGTGCTGCATGACCCGGCCCTTCGCCCTACACTGTTGGCGGCTTTGGCGCCGGTTGCCGGGCGCGATCGGCTGCGCTACTGGGTACAAGCGGTGTTGGAGTCCGGCCATATCGGGGGACGCGCTAACGCCGCCGCTAGAGTGACTTGAAGAAGACCTTGGAGTTGCGCTGCAGGTTGTACAGCGCTTGCTTCTGCGCTGGCAGCGCATCGCGCGAGCGTTCCTCGAAACCCTGTTCCAGAAACCAGTGCGCGGTTTGCGTGGTGAGTACAAACACCCGGTCCAGGCCCTGCACCCGTGCCTCACGCTCGATCTCCTGCAACAGGCGCTGTCCCCGCCGCCCGCCCCGGTAGTCGGGGTGAGAGACAATACACGCTACTTCACCGCAGTTTTCTTCGGGGAAGGGGTAGAGCGCCGCGCAGGCGATAATGCGTCCATCCCGCTCGATAATACGGAACTGGCGAATTTCATTCTCCAGCAGTTCCCGTGAGCGCTTCAGCAAGACGCCTTCGCGCTCCAGCGGTTCGATCAGCTCCAGTATGCCGCCCACATCATCGATGCTGGCACTGCGGGTCTGCTCGTAGTCATCTTTCGCGACCAGGGTGCCGTTGCCATCGTGGGTGAACAGCTCCTCGAGCAGCGCACAGTCGTCCCGGTAGCTGATGATATGGCAGCGTGATACGCCGGCCATGCAGGCGCGGCGCGCTGTGGCCAGAAGTTTCGTCTGCTCGGCGTCCTGCCCTTGAACAGCACTGATGTTGGCAACGGTGAGCTGGCGCAGCAGGGCGCCGTCGTCGCCGGCAATCCCTGCGCCATTGCCGAACAACACCAGTTTGTCGGCGCCGATACCAGCGGCGCAGTGCACGGCGATATCCTCAAGCATGAGATTGAAAATCTCCCCGGTGGGGGAATAGCCCAGCGGCGACAGCAGTACCACGGAGCCGGCGGCCAGTTGCTGCTGGATACCGGCGCTGTCGATGCGCCGCACGCGACCGGTGTGCTGGAAGTCCACCCCGTCCACAACCCCGAGGGGCCTGGCGGTCACGAAGTTGCCGGAGCAGACGCGCATACGCGCGCCCTGCATCGGCGAGTTGGGCAGCCCCATGGAAAGCAGCGCCTCGATTTGCGCGCGCAGGGAGGCCGCGGCATCGGTCACGTGGTGCATGGTGGCGCTGTCGGTGATGCGCATGTCGTCGTGGAAACGGCTTTCGATGCCTGCCGCCGCCAGCCTGTTGTCGATCTGCGGGCGGTTGCCGTGTACCAGCACCAGCCGCACGCCCAGGCTGTGCAGCAGGGCCAGGTCATGCAGGATGGTGGGGAAGTTGGGATCCTGGGCGGCATCGCCCCCCAGCATCAGGACAAACGTCCGGTTCCGGTGTGTGTTGATGTAGGGCGCCGTATTCCTGAACCAGCGAATATGGCTGCGGCCGGGGGTGGTCACGTGGTCGGTTCCGTTTGTCAGTGACGATCGTGTGCCAAGAGTACCCAATGCAGGCCGCATCGACTAATGCAAATTTTCACGGCTTTTGCTGTGTGCCCGGGCTGCCCGCTGTTGTTATAGGCAGTAGTGGGCGATGCAGGATTGCAACAGATCGACGCAGGGCTGGATCTGGCTCAGCTCCAGGTATTCATCCGGCTGGTGCGCGCGGTCAATGGAGCCGGGCCCCATGACAATGGTTTCCATGCCCATGGCCTGCAGGAAGGGGGCCTCGGTGGCAAAGCCAACGGCCATCGCGCTGTGTCCTGTGAGCTTTTCCGCCAGGCGCACCAGCTCGCTGTGTGCCACCTGCTCGAAGGGTGGCACCGGCTCCACCAGTGAGCGCAGGGCAATTCCGGCACCGCGCGCCTGCGCCAGTGCCTGCAGGCGCTGTTGCAATTGCTCGCGCACACCCGCCGCCGCCGCCGAAGGCGTCAGGCGCAGGTCAAAGTGCAGCTCGCAGCGGCCGCAAATCCGGTTGGGGCTGTCCCCTCCGTGAATGCAGCCCAGGTTGAGGGTGGGAAAAGCGACCTCGAAGGCGCTATTGGCGTGCTCTGTCGCCAGCTGTTGACGGAACCGCATCATTTCGCTCATCAGCTCGTGCATCACATCCAGCGCGTTGATGCCCAGTGCCGGGTTGGAGGAGTGCCCGGCGAGCCCGGTGACTTCGATCGCCTCCATCATGATGCCCTTGTGCAGGCGCACCGGGTTCAGTGAGGTGGGCTCGCCGATGATGGCGGCGCGGGCCCGGGGGCGCCCTGCGGCGGCGAGTGCCCGCGCACCGTTCATGGAGCTTTCTTCATCGGCCGTGGCGAGGATGATAAGCGGTTGCTGCAGTGGCTTGTCCAGGAATGCGCGTGCCGCGGCGATGGCAATGGGGAAAAAGCCCTTCATGTCCGTGCTACCCAGGCCATACAGCCGCTGGTCGCGCTCGGTGAGCTGCAGCGGATCTGACCGCCAGCGACCCTCGTCAAACGGTACCGTGTCGGTATGCCCCGCCAGCACCAAACCGCCCGGACCGCTGCCCAACGTGGCAATCAGGTTGGCTTTCTGTCCATCGGACGACACATCCATGATCTCGGTGCGAAAGCCGAGCGCCGACAGCCAGCCCGCCAACAGCTCTATGACTGCCCGGTTACCCTGATCCCAGGAGGGGTCCGTGGAACTGACAGACGGCGTGCCGACAAGGGCGCGAAGCTGGTTGATGATGTGCTTGTCGTGGTGTGACATGGCGCGGCTGCCTGCGGTTGCCCGTGGGGGGTCGGCTGACGGTAGCGGGGGGCACTGATCGAGTCAATCAGTGCCCGGGGAGGTGGCTCAGCCGAAGATGCCCTTGAAGGTGAAGAAGAAGATGATTGAAAGCGCAGCGCCTGCAGGCAGGGTGATGATCCAGGACATGAAAATGGTGCCGATGGTACGCAGGTTCAGTGCCGCAATTCCGCGGGCGAAACCAACGCCCAGGATAGCCCCCACCAGCGTGTGCGTGGTGGAGATGGGCAGCCCGGTGCCGGAGGCCAGCACCACCGTGGAGGCCGCGCCCAGCTCTGCGGCAAAGCCGCGGCTGGGGGTGAGTTCGGTGATTTTACGCCCGACGGTCATGATGACTTTCCAGCCATAGGTCGCCAGACCCACCACGATCCCCATGGCGCCGACCAGC
>Ga0181372_1000144_pt1 | contig 18189 bp, 16 predicted proteins | sample LowvirmetaG_5_FD_130161 | JGI IMG/M metagenome (GOLD analysis project Ga0181372, IMG submission 130161) | Marine viral communities from the Subarctic Pacific Ocean - Lowphox_08 viral metaG | ecosystem: Environmental > Aquatic > Marine > Oceanic | place: Subarctic Pacific Ocean | collected...
AGGGTGTTAAATATCTAATAGGCGATGCTGGTATTAGAATAAGGCACTTAGACAAACAAGATATTGTATTTCATTTGGGAGAATATTCAAGAGTTGTACCATCATTTAAGGATGTAGAGTATTTAACACAAACTAATTTATATGGTACTGCAAGAGTAATAGAACAATGTAAACAATGGGATGCCAAACTTATATATTCAGCATCAAGTTCCAAATTTGGCAATAATGAAAACCTTAGTCCATATTCTTGGGTAAAAGCCAAAATGGTGGAGATGATAAAAAACTATGGTGTATGGTACGGACTAAGATACGAGATTTGTTATTTCTATAATGTGTACGGACAGAACCAAATTATGAAAGGGGATTATGCAACTGTGATAGGAATCTTTGAAAGGCTATATAAAGAAAATAAACCATTAACAATATATGGAGATGGTATGCAAACAAGACAATTTACTTACATTAATGATTTGGTAAATGGTATTTCCAAAGTTATAGATATGGATTATAACGAGGAATGGTATTTGAGTTCTGAACAAGAGCATACAATAAATGAAATTGCAGATATGTTTATGCACCCTAAAAAATACATAAAAGCCAAAAAGGGTGAAAGAAGAACGGCAGTAATACCAAACAACAATACTAAAGAATTATTGGATTGGGAAATAAAACATAACATAAGAGATTGGGTTGAAAACATAATACAGAATGAACAAAACCGAACAACATAAAAAAGCAATATTAGAATCTTTGGAAAAATCATTAGGTATTGTAACAACTGCTTGTAAAAAAGTTGGTATAGGTAGGACACAATATTATCAATGGTTAAAAGATGATAAAGAATTTGCTAAGAAAGTAGAAGAAATAGAAAATGTTGCTTTAGATTTTGCAGAAAGCCAACTGCATCAACAAATAGGAGATGGTAATACCTCTGCAACTATATTTTATCTTAAAACTAAGGGCAAGAAAAGAGGGTATATTGAAAGGTCTGATATTAATGTAAGTTCAGATGATAGAATTAAGATAGACATAATGCCTTTTGATGAAGAATCCGAAGATTAAACTATTTAAAAAGCAAATAGAGTGCTTTAAGTACCTTGAAGATAATACAACAACAGAAATATTATTTGGAGGAGGAGCCGGAGGTAGTAAAACCTTTACCGGATGCTTGTGGCAAATAAGCAGAAGATTAAGGTATGCCGGAACAAGGTCTGTAATAGGTAGGGCTAAATTAAAAAACCTAAAACAAACAACCTTAAATACATTCTTTGAAGTGGCTATCAATTATTGTGGATTAACACCGGATGTTGATTTTAAATTTAATGCCGGTGATAGTACAATAAAATTCTATAATGATTCAGAAATACTATTAAAGGATTTATTTTATTATCCATCAGACCCATTGTTTACATCATTAGGAGGTTTGGAAATTACAGACTGCTTTATAGATGAGGCAGCAGAAGTATCAGATAAAGCCATCAACATTTTAAATTCTCGTATCAGATACAAATTAGATGATTACAACCTTACACCTAAAACATTATTAACTTGTAATCCATCAAAAGGATGGCTGTACACTCAATATTACAAACCATCCTTACAAAATGCCTTACCCCCTCATAGAAAGTTCATTAAATCGCTTGTTTCAGATAACAAGGCTATTTCAAAACATTATATATCACAATTAGAAAAATTGGATAAAATAAGCAAGGAAAGGCTTTTATTTGGTAATTGGGAATATATTGATGATGATGCTCTACTATTTAATTATGACAATATAATGAATATGTGGACTAATGACTTTGTTGAGGGTGGAACAAAATATATAACTTGTGATGTAGCAAGATTAGGTGCTGATAAAACAGTTATATTGTTATGGGATGGATTACGAGTAGAAAAAGTACTCACGTTTGATAAGAATACTATAACAGATATAATAAGGGAGATAAAATCTTTATGTTTATTGCATTCAATTCCGAATAGTAAAATTGTTATTGACCAAGATGGTGTAGGTGGTGGTGTGGTAGATGGTATAAGTGGATGTAAAGGATTTACAAATGGTGGTCGGGCATTAAAGGGCGAAAATTATCAAAACTTAAAAACACAATGCTATTATAAGTTAGCTGAGATGGTTAATGCTAACAAAATATATATAGCAGATTATCAGTATAAGGAAACCATAACAGAGGAATTGGAAATAATCAAAAGAGATAAGGTTGATAAAGACCAACAGAAACTTGCTATTGAGGGAAAAGATATACAAAAGAGCAAATTAGGTCGTTCACCGGATTTTGCTGATGCTTTAATGATGCGAATGTGGTTTGTGTGTTTCGGCTCGTATGGGGAGTATGCCATAATTTAATAACTTTATAAACAATTAACCTTTGTATTAGTAGGATGAAGAAACAAGTAGAGATAATAGTGCCGGAAAGATGGTCGGATGTAAGCCTAAAACATTACCAAAATTATGTTAGTGAGGTATCCGGTTTAGAGGATGAGGATGAGATTGTGTTGAAGTCTATCAGTACATTGTGCGGTGTTCCAACATCAATAGTTAAGAGGCTTAAAATCAACGATATAAAAACCATATATCATAAGCTATCTGAGTTAATATCAAAACCGGTAAACAAATCTATCTTTAATAAGATTAAGATTAAGGATGCTATGTATGGATTCCATCCCAATTTAGATGAGATGAGTTTAGGGGAGTTCGTAGATTTAGAAGATAATTGTAAAGAAGGTATTGAAGGGCTGCATAATGTATTGTCAATATTGTATAGACCTATTACAGAGGAGAAGGGTAACAAGTATAATATCGAAGCGTACACGGAAAACCATATCAAGAACGCATCATTGTTTCAAGAAGTGAGTATTGACGTAGTAAACGGAGTTATGATTTTTTTTTACACTTTAGGGAGCAAGTGTTTAAGGAGTTCGAATCTCTATTCAAGTCTGAATCTACAAAACCAAGTGCAAGAGGTAATTATGGATGGTTCGGAATCATAGATAGTTTAGCCGGAGAAGATGTACTTAAATTCGATGATGTTACTAAACTGCCTTTCAGATTATGCTTCATTAAATTACAGATGATGAAAGAGGTATCAAGAGAAAATAAAAAGAGATGATTACATACAACGGGATAATAACATACTTTAAAGAGTTCGCAAGTAAGCACGTTCAAATCAATTCATTTACTGAGGGTGGCGTGGATAAGATGGACTTAAAGAAGATTAATAACTATCCGGTTCTTCACGTAGATATTACCGGTTCTGAAATTCAAGACAACATAATAATCTACAACTTAGATGTTTATATAATTACCGGTATTACTGACGACAATACAGATAGTAGGAGAGATGCTTTAGCTGATACGCTTTTAATAATGCAAGACCTACGTTCTGAGTTCTTTAAGGGTAAGTATATAGTAGCACCATCTTTGCTGCTAAGAGGGGATGAGAGCATATCGTGTACTCCAATAGAAGAAGATTTCAATAATAGGGTATATGGATGGTCTACTTCTATCTCAGTAACGGGTGTTAATGAATCTACAATATGTAATATACCTTACCCAAAAGGGGTACTAGGACAGAATATTTTAGAGCGATGGGATGGGGGTGATTTTGTACAACCATTTGATGAATTGTATTTCTTCTCTAATTTCTATTGGTGGTCAGCAACAGAATCTGTACAAGGTAATTTAATTTATTCGGGAACTAAACTTTCTAGGTGGGATGCACGTCAGAATTCAAATTGGTTAGGTAACACATATCTATTATCCAATTATTCTATTCAAACGGATGGTATCAAATATAATGAAGATGCACAAGCAATAAGATTAAAAGGAGATGGAGATGCTTATTGGTTTCATAATGGTATAACCACAACAACTGAGTATTACTATTATTTCGCCTTGAAAGTAAAGAACATAAAATCACTAGACAAGGAAAATACTTCATTGTTTCAGATATATCCAAACGTACAATCCGGTGCTGATGGTATAAAAGTGTTTATAGGAAGTCCTACAAGTACTAACGAAGATATAAGGAATAGAATCTGTTTATCTAATTGGGATGAATCTACAATCAAAATAGGAGAAGATATATCCGATGGTAGTGCTGATTATATAAGAGAGAAGTCATTAGCATTCGGGTTGGAGATAGGAGGCGATGATGCCGGACACGGAGTGAAACTTATGTTAGATGGCGAAATATTACTGAGCCAAGTTATTAGCACGTCAGAATTAACAAATGTTATCATAGGTAATAATAAGGTTGGTAGTGATGATACAGCGAGTTTCGATGTACAAGAAGTTTATGCCAAACAATTTGACGATGATACAGTTCGTACTTCATATTTCGTTGATTTTATGATTTGGCTAAAATATAGAAGGGGGAATAATGGCTAAAGAATCGTTAGATTTAAGCAACACTGCAAAGGCACTTGACCTATATGGTAAAGAAGTTATAAAACGGGCTAAGAGGAATCTTAAAATTAAGAAGAAGATAGATGGCAAGTGGAGAGAAACAGACAATACCGGTAAGTTAGCTAAAAGCCTATATTACAAATTAGTTCTTGGAAAGAATAAGATTAATATTAAGTTCGCATCTAAAGAGGATTATGGGTACTTTATGGAGAAAGGTGTGCAAGGTAGATTAAGCACAAAAGATTCTGTAAAGAAATACCCTACCGGAATGACAAAGGCTAAGTTTAAAAAGAAAAATTTACCAAAAGGAATAATTGAGGGTTGGATAAGAACTAAAAAGGTACGACTTAGAGATAAGGATGGTAAATTTATACCAATGACAGATAGCAATATTCGTAACGCTTCATATATGATAGGTAAGAGTATAGCTGAAAAGGGTTTAGGTGCTAGGAGTTATATGGCAGATGCAATAGATGAAACGAAACGTAGATTTGTAGTAGCTTTAAAAGAGGGGTTATTAAAGGATTTAACAACGGGATTAAACGTGATACAAGATGGCGATAAATAACTTTAATTTTAATGCAGCAGATTATGTGCGAAGTGGTAGTAAAAGAGTAATAACGTGTTCTTCAAATGCTATCTCCGGAAATTTTAAATACCGATTCTATCTTGAACTGATATACGATAGTAAAACGTATGCCTATACATTCAGACCTAACAAGGATGATTACGGGCTAATAAATATAGGGAAGATATTACAGAGCATAGTTAGTCCAATATCGGTTCAGCAAGTACTTACTATACCGGATGCTGATGCATCATTAACGACTAATTATTTCCAACAGAACATACATTCGATGCCTCATATAATAAATGATACATCAGATAGGTATGCGTATCTTTCAACGGGTGGTTCGGGTTGTAAAAGGATACACGCTAAACTATGGGATTTTTATAGTTCAACGGCTAACGGAGTACCTTCCAAACAAGGTTCAGCACGAGAAGATTATTACTTCGTATTAACCGGTACGGAGTTAAGCACAGATTCAATAAGATTTAATTGGTCAGATTACAAACTAACTGCAAACAACAAGAAATTCCTAAGCCACAATTACAACGCTTTAGGTCATACGGATGCAGCACTAACAGATTACGGGAGTGTAGCGATATTGAATAGAACGGATGATGTGAATACCGCAGCTTATTCTTATAAATTCATTGTAAATTATTACAATAGTTCTGATGTATTATTAGCTACACAAGACTTTATAAATTCTACAGATTACGGAGGTAAGTACGAATCGGGTGGGGTAACTGATGATTCTATGATAATTCATTTCGGGTGTTATCCGGCTAATTTAAACAAGCTAGATGCATCATACGAAAGACCATCAGACAATCCTAGTTGCACTTATTATGAAGTTTATATAGCTAATTCCGGAAGCACAAGGAAAAGTAATTTGTATAGATTTAATATAGTAGAACGATGCGATAAATATGATTCACAAAGATTCGCATTTATTAATAGATTCGGGGTGTGGGAATATATCACATTCAACAAAAAGAGAACCGATAAAATCCGTAATAAGAAAACAGAGATTAAGAGTTCAATTTTTGACTATACGAAAACGTATGCAACATCTACGGGGGATTATGCTGAGGCACCATTTGTACCGGGAGTAGCACACGAGAGCCGGTCTGTAAAAGCCGTAAATATATCAGAGGAGTTTGAGGTTAGTACCGGATATTTAAACACCGGAGATATAGCGAAAGTACGAGATATGTTTATTAGTCCACTAATTAACTACATCAACTCTGATGGTACTGCATTAGCAGTCATACTAAAGAATGATAGCATTGATAACGTGGTGGTATCACATAAATTTGAACAGACAGAATACAAGTTGAAATTTGAGTATTCTATACCTACATATAACTCAATAATATACTAATGGGATTTCAGTTAATAGCCATAGGAGATAATGACGTACAATATCCTTTACAAATAATTAAAGGTAGTCCGGTTACGGCTGATTTCAATTTTAAAGATATTCGAGATTTAAAGAGTAAAGGAAGCCACACATACAATTTTAGATTACCTTCTACTCCGGAAAATGAAGAATATTTTGGACATTATTTTATGGTCGGCTCGTACCATACTGATGCAAATAATTCATATAATCCATTCGCTAGGCGAGAATGTTTTATTCTGCAAGATACGATTGAGATACTTAGAGGCTTTATACAATTATCAAATGTATATCTACGTGAGAATAATAGATATGAATACGAGTGTATTGTATATAGTTCTGAGGTTAATTTCTTGGATTCATTAAAGGGCTTAAAGTTTAGGCAACTGAATTTCTCAGAATGGAATCACGATTTAACTGCTAACAATGTATATGATAGTTATAATTCGAGTTCAATAGATAGTGGTAATTTAGTTTGGTCGTTATGGGATTATGGATTAGGGATAGCATCTAACCAATACTCAGATTACTTTGCACCACCGATAGGGGATTTTTTTGGGTGGGAAGGAACCGGAATTAATATTCAAAGGCTACGACCACAAGTAAGGGTAAAAGCACTTATAGATAAGATAATGAATTATACCGGCTATACCTATACTTCCACCTTTTTAGATTCGGCTTTATTCAATAAGATATATTGTGATTTGAATTACGATAAGAGGGATGTGGTTAGCACGGATATTCCGGCTCAAACATATTATGTCAAGTCTAAAAATACCGGTACGCAACAAATAACTTTAGGAGATTCGTGGGAGGAGAATTTATTAACAGCACCAACTGAGGTTTCAGATGAATCTGCAAGTTGGAGTACTGCATCCGGAGGAGGGTTTTCATATTCACAATGGGATGTGCAAGTAGGTGGTTTTTATGCCGTAACAATAGCCGGTACTATTACACCATCTTCTACTATTGATAATTCGGCATTAGGCTTTAAGATATGGGAGAATCCGAATTGGGCTACTTACCCATACCAAGCAGATAACGCAGTCGGAGGTCAATTCTATATGGAGGTTGGAGATGGTGGTGCATTCTCAGTATCTATCAATACTACATTTCAATCTGATTCAATGTACGCATTCGGATTTTGGAGTGGAGTTCAAAATAACGGAATAACTTTAGATATAACGAATCTAAATATTACCATACAACCAAACTCAATATCTGATGAAACAGAACAAGTTTACATCAATAGCTTAATTGGTGGTTTGAGTGTGGAAAAGTGGTTCAAATCCATTATGACTAAATTTAATTTAGTGGTAGTACCCAACAAGGCAGATGCGACAAATTTAATCATAGAGCCTTATGATGATTATGTAAATACGGGAAGAACAGTTGATTGGTCTGATAAGATAGATTTCACGAAGGATGTTCAAATTATACCACCAACAAAGTTCTGTGGTAAGCAAGTAGAATTTAAAGACACAAAAGGGAATGATTATCTCAGCAAGGCTATGGCATATAATCCACAGAATAGCGATGAGTTTGCATACGGAGGATATATAGAGCCGGGAGTTCAGAATCAATTTGCCGAAAAGAATACGGAATTTACAAGCATATTTACACCGACAATTAACTACCCATTAAATGGAGGTTCATTAGATTTAGGAGTGTATTCGTGTGCCGTGTTTAATGTATCTGAGAACGGAGAGAAACAGAATGCCGGAGGGATGAGATTGTCCTTTTTTCACGGAGTAAAAGCATTACCCACATCATCATCGTATAAGCTAAACTTCAATGGAGATGAATTAGGAACAGAACGAACTAATTATCCTTTTTTTAGCGAGTATTCAGAGATGGATTTCGCTACCAATGATACTGCATTTAGTATTAATTGGCATACGGGTTCAGTAATAGCACCGCAAAATTGGGATGCATTACCAATTAAAGGTTTAGCAATTCAGTATTGGAGGAATTATATATTAGATAATTTCAATGTAAATAGCCGTATGTTATCTTGTAATATGAGGTTGTCTGCAAAGGATATATCAGACTTTCATTTCAAAGATATAATCACTGTGAACGGACAAAATTATAAGGTAAACTCTATAAAAGGATACCCAATATCGAGTACCGGTAATTGTAGGGTTGAATTATTAGCGACATTTAAAGGTATTAGTATTCCGAGTGGAACTAACGGAGAGCAAATGGAATGTGATTTCATAGTGGTGGGATGGGATGAGGCTACCGGAGTAGGTAGTTTTGAATCACTAACTACGGGTTTATCAGCAACTCCGGATGAGGATTGTTGCGAGGGATTAGGCTACTATTGGTATGATAATAAATGCTTTAATTCACATCCCGATGGAGGTGGTTCTGAGCCACCAAACCCGAATCAAGAAATAGGAATAGTGGGAGGTACAGACCAAAACGATAATATATATGTATTTGATTTTATAGAACACACCACAGTACACGGGCATAATAACACAGTGGTTAAACCGGTCAAATCAAAGGTGGTAGGGCATAACAATACTCTAAACGATAGGAATAGAAATATAGACATCAGAGGGAATGGAAATGAGGTAGGTTCAAACGTATCCAACACTATGATTGATGGGGATGATAACCAATTAGATACCTATTCTGAAAACTTAGAGAGATGGGGGGAGAAGATTGTATTTGACACCACACTACAAGGCGTATCCGTAACCGGTTCACACGCAAGAGTTATGATAGATGGGGATAGAGTGCAATCTGTGTATAGAGGAGGAACACCCAAAGGTACATCACAGATAGGGAATTTTATTTTAAATTTCAGAACCGATGGAAGTGAAAGTGTTAATCGTATAGGTCAATACGGGTTGTATACAATAGATTCACTTTATAATTCAATAGCGAATATCAATGCATTCCGGTTTGCACATAAGTCTAACATCAAGATTAAAACAGAATTAATTGGGGTGTCAGAGGATGATGTTAATCTTGTTTATAAAGAAAGGGCTATAATAAATAGCACTCATATATTATCTTGTTATGAGCAGCCTATTGTACTTTCATCTAGCGTGGATAGTTCAGATATATCTACGGCAATGGGTACGATAACAATATCTCCATTCAGCACACTTAAAATCCCTTACGTTAAGAGATTAACGGGTGGTGGTATAGGTTTTAAACTTGAAATACATACTTATCGGAAGGCGATAAATTGGTCGCTAAAAGTAACTTACGAAACGACACCATTAATTACATTATCAAATGGGATATTAAAAAGTCCGGTAGATATTTCGGGTTGTCAGTTATGGTTAGATGCAGCAAATCACAATAGCTTTACATTAGATGGTTCTAAGGTAACTCAATGGAATGATATTAGTGGTGGGAACAATCACGTATTACAAGCAAATTCGACATATAAGCCGAATTGGAAGCCGGATGATTGGGATAGACCTTACGTAGATTTCGATGGTTCAACTGCAAATCTTAACAATGAGGATGCTGAGTTGTTAGCATTAGCAGATGGGAACAACACTTTCATAGCTTGTTATCAATCTGACATTACAACGTCAGAGTATTACGGGCAAGTAATAATGGGATGTATTCAATCTTCTTATACTCCAAGAGTAGGATTAAGGGTTAATGCAAATGCGTTAGGAGGAGCCGGTTCGGATAGTGTCGCATATTCAAGTCAAAATGCAAGTACTAATACAAATGCGTGTCAAATATCGAGTGCCGGTGTTACCAATCTGAGTATTGTAATAGGTAGGAGAGATGGCACGACAGTTAAAATATGGGATGGGAATGGGAATACTGATACCGGAACAACGGGTGCTGATAATACATCAGTAACAGATTTCTGTGTAGGTGGTGCATCATCATCCGGAACAACAGATGCATACGAATTTAACGGAAAGATACACGAATTAATTTGCTACAATGTAGCTATCACAGATGCAGAAGTGGATAAAGTAATAACCTATCTAAAGAACAAATGGAATATTATATAACAGACAACGAGGCTAAAGACATAAATGTAGATTTCGTATTTAAGTTGGATACTTTGAGTAACCATTTAGATGAGTGTATTAGCACGATAACACCACTAATAGACGTTCTGAGCCACTTTAAGCACTTGTATGAGCCACAATCTATCGAGGATTATTATAGTCGTTTAAAACGTAAATATGAAAGCAATAGATGTGCTTGGATTAATAGAGGGGAATTATGGCAGATAAATTAATATTCGAGTTCGAGGTTCAAGCCAAGTTAGACAAGGCTATGGATGGAATAAACGACATCAAAGAAGGTACTGAGGAGATAAATGAGAATCTTGAAGGTATAAAAAAGTCGGGGAAGATAGCTGAGAAAGGTCTTAAAGGGATAGCTAAAGGGTTTAAGGGAATCGGTTTAGCTATGAAAGCCGGTGGATTCTTCTTAATTACTGAGGCATTTAAATTCCTAAAGGATATAATGAGCAAGAATCAACGTGTTATGGATATGGTTACCATAGCAACAGAAACTCTTGGAATCGTATTTAATAAGATAGCATCAGTAGTTACAGATTTAGGGGAAAAGATATTTGGAGCATTCAGCAATCCTAAAGAAGCAGTTACGGGATTATGGGATGCAATTAAGGAGAATATCATTAACCGGTTCGAAGGCTTTATAGACCAATTTAAAGCACTTGGTAAAGTTATCGAAGGTGTATTCTCTTTAGATTGGGATAAGGTAAAAGAGGGAGCCGGAGATTATGCGACTGCATTAGTTCAAGTGGTAACCGGATTAGACGAAGTTCAACAAGCAGATGCGTGGGAAACAATAAAAGAGGGTGCTAAAGATTTCGTAGAGATGGGTTCTGAGGCTGTAAAGACTGCAACAGAAATTACTAAGCTACGCAACTCGGTTAAAATACTAGAAGCAGAGCAAGGTAAATTGATGTTTACATACCTTAGAGAACAAGAATTACAAAGACAAATACGAGATGATGTTAGTAAGACATTCGAGGAAAGAATGGAAGCTAACGATAAATTAGGAGAAAGTCTGCAAGAGCAGTTAGAGGTGGAACGTGGTATTCTATTAGAGAAACTAAGATTAGCACAATTGGAATCCGATGCTAACAAGGAAAATATTGATTTAAAGGCAGAGGTAATAAATGCCGAAAAGGATTTAGCAGATTTAAACGAGAGAATAACGGGACAGAGGTCAGAGCAATTAACAAATAGGGTTGCGTTAGAACTAGAATCAGCAGAGGCTTTGAAGGAGTTGAAATTAGCTGAAATGTCAGAAAAGGAAGCTGAGTTTGAAGCATTAAAACAAGAACACGAAGCACGATTAGATTTGGCTAGACGTGCCGGTGCTGATGCTACCTTAATAGAGGAACAATATTTAGCAGATAAACAAGCTATAACACAGAAGTATTTAGACGAGGAAACTGCTGCAAAAGAGAAGGCAGATGCAGAGCAAAAGAAAAGCGATAAGGCTGCAAATGATTCAATGATTGCTTCGAGGAAGGCACGTATGGATGGTTTGAAAGGTGCTATATCTATGGCAGAAGGATTGTTCGGAAAGTCAGAGAAAGACCAAAAGAGATTTGCATTAGCTAAGATAGGGATTGATACGGCAGAAGCTATATCAAGTTTGACTGCTAACTCGGAAGCTAACCCAACGAATGCAGTTACATTTGGGGGAGCCGGAGCGTTACAATTTGCTATGGGGTTATTACGTATCTATGGTAATATAAGGTCAGCTAAGAAGTTGTTAGAAGGAGGTTCAGAAGAACCATCTGCAACATCATCTTCTACCGGTTCTGCAAGTGCATCTATGACAACACCAAACACAATAGAAGCACCTAGTTTTGATTTGTCTGCAAGTACCGGTATATTTGAGCAGCAACCATTACAAGCATACGTAGTGCAACAAGACATACAAGAACAAAACGAGTTAAATACACAAATCCAAGAAAGAGCAACATTATGACAAAAATTGTAGAGTTAATAATTGACGAAGAAAACGAAGAAAATAAAGATGGAGTATTCGCAATTTCTTTAGTAGAAGAACCGGCAATTCAATCTGATTTTATTGCATTATCTAAGCAAGAGAAGAAGATAGAAATAGAGTTCGCAACACAAAACAAGGATAAGCAATTGCTGATGGGCGCAGTTCTTATTCCGAATAAGCAAATCCTAAGAATTGATAAAGAATCGGGGGAGGATTATTACGTGTATTTCTCGCAAGATACAATCCGGAAAGCAAGTGAATTATTTATGATGAATAATTATCAACATAATCACACACTACATCACAAATCAGAATTAAATAATCTGACAGTTGTAGAGAGTTGGATTAAAGATAATCCATTAGACAAATCCGTTAAATATGGATTCGAGAATATTCCGGATGGTACTTGGTTCGTTTCAGTTAAAGTGAATGACAAATCTATATGGGATGAGTTCGTGAAAACGGGTAAGGTAAAAGGCTTTTCAATAGAGGGATATTTCACAGATAAGATGGAATTGAGTGAAGAAGAAGCTACATTAGAAAAAATCAAAAACATTATTAGAAAAGGATAATTTTTTTATATCTTGGAGTGTTTTGTTAATAAATCAATGTTTGGGTGATTTTAAAAGGGGAAGGGTATATACTTTCCTCTTTTTTTTTAATCTTTTTTTAAAATCATAGTATATATGTAAAATATATTTTATATATTTATATATCTTAAATAATTAAAACAACTTAAAACAAAGCAAAATGGAAACTCAAACTCAAACACTAAAAATTTCAAAATCGGGTTCATTCGTAAATTGGATGATGGCAAACAATTCTACATTACCGGAAGTAGGTAAAGGTGCAACAGAATTAATGTGGTCAGACCGACATCCTTATCAAGTAACTTGGGTATCAGATGATAAAACAGAATGTATTATTCAAACAATAGACGCTAAACGAATTGATAAGAACGGAATGTCTGAAATACAACAATATGATTATTCAGAAGTTTTGGAAGATAAAACACATTTAGTTTGGAGAAAAAAACAAGGTGGGTGTTGGTGTAAAAAAACCAAAGTCATTAGATTTATTCCTAAATTTATGAAGCAATGGGAAGAAGAAAATAATAAAATGTTTTTTGGTTCAAGTTTATCAAAGGAATTAAAGGAACAAATATATACTGAGGATTCTTATTTTCCAAACCAAATAATAAAGGGTATTACTAAGGAATATACAGAATACAATAAAATGAACATAGCATTTGGTTACGCAACAAAATACTACGATTTCACATTCTAATCCAAATATAATTCTAAAGGCTCAACTTCGGTTGGGCTTTTTTTATGAGTAAATACTAACTTTGAACCGGATATATCTTTGTATATACGAACACTAATTTATTTTCACAATGGCAAAAAGTAAAAATGTACTTAATTCTATTCGAACTTTGTTAGGGATGGAGGCTGAAATCGAACTAATTGCAGAAGCAGTATTAGAGGATGGAACCAAAATCGCTACCGATAGTGAAGAATGGGTAGAGGGTGCTATGGCTTATGTTATTTCGGAAGATGGAGAGAAGATGCCTTTACCAACGGGTTCTTACGCTACACAAGATGGAGTTAAGATGGACGTGGTAGATGGCGAGATTACGGCTATATCTAAAGAGGAAGCAGTAGAAGAAGCTGAATCCAAAGATAAGGAGAAAGAGGATGAGGAGTTATCATCTGAATCTAAAGAAGTCGAAGTTGATTTGTCTGCATACGCAACGAAAGAGCAATTAGTAGAAGCACTTGGAACACTACATACTGAGTTATCAGAAATGATTTCGAAAGTAGTAGCAGAAAACGAATCTCTTAAAGAAGAATTAGAGAGCGTATCAAAAATGTCAGCCGTTAAACCGGTTAAGCATTCACAGACAAATTTATCAACTCAACAAGTGTCATATAACACGGGGAATCCGGCTTTAGATATGATATTAGAATTAAAAAACAACAATTAAAGTTATGGCGCAAGAACATAAATTCAAATCAGTAAAATACGAATTGGCTACCGATATTGCAATTGGTGCGAATACGTATGCCGGTGTACTAGCACTACCTTATTTAGCACCATCTGTAAAGTTAGCAAATACAGTCGCTAATGGATATGTAACAGAGTTAGATGGTATTACACGCAAAGCAGTAGTGAATAGCTTGACACCGGGAACGATGATTAAGGCATCCGGTTGTGATTGGGATGCAAACCCGACTACCCTTACATTAGGAGAAAGTGTATTGGAAGTAACCGATATGATGGTAAACGAGAGAGTATGCCGTAAGACTATTTATCCAACGTGGGTAGCAGCGAATATGAAAGGTCGTAACGGAGCGATTCCATCTGATTTCGCAGATTTCTTATTAGGTACAGTTGCAGCAAAAACTTCTGAGGAAGTAGAGAACAGAATTTGGAAAGGTGGTACATCACCAAACTTTGTTGGGTTCTTATCTGATGATGGAGTATTTGATAGATATGGATTAGCTGATAGTAAGTTAGCCGGTTGTACTACACAAGCGATTACATCAATAACATCATCAAACGTAATAGCCGGTCTAGGTTTGGTATACTCTAAAATGTTATCAGCGAAGCCGGGATTATTAGGTTCTCAAGATTTACAAATATTAGTTAATGCTAAGACTTACGGATTGTATGCACAAGCATTAGCAGAATCGGGTAACTCACAAGGTGTACGTAACGAAGGTGCCAATCAAGCCTTCTCATCACTACAATACTTAGGTGTACCGGTTAATATGGCATTTGGAATGCCGGATGATGCAATCGTTTTATGTCAAGCATCTAACTTATTCTTTGGAACGAATTTAGGTACTGATACGACTGATGCTAAATTGATTCCATTCTATGAGTATGATGGTTCAGATAACGTAGGTGTATCAATGAGATTTGCTTGTGGAGTTCAAGTAGGAGTTTTATCAGATGTTGTCTTAGGAACAACTGCTGCAATCTTACCGGCATAATAACTTAAAAACTATAACAAATGGCTTGTACAATAGCTACCGGAAAGGCTCGATACTGTAAAGTACAGCCCGGAGGTATAGATAAGATTTATGCAATTGCAAGGTTTGACGACAATCACGCAACGGCTTTAGCGTTAGATGGTACTACAAATGTACTGACTGCATCATCGGGGTTATCAGCAGCATCAGCCGGTACTTGGTATCAGTTCGATACAGACCCATATCTGAGTTCACTTAATCAAACGATTGTAGTAAACGAAGGTGGAGGAGTAGGATTCCAACAAGACTTAGAATTAGTCTTTAAGGGAGTGTATGGTAAGGCAGATGCCGTAATGCAGTCATTAAGCAACGGAGCGTGGCAAATAGCAGTTTTAGACAACACGGGTACAGTGTACTTTTGTGGTTTAGATAAAGGTATGATAGCTACCGGAGGTACTTTCGGACACAACGGAGATAAAGCGTTAGCAGATAATCAATCTTACACTTTACAATTCCAAGCAATAGAGTTAGAACCGGCTGCAAATTGTGGTACACTAACAAACTTTAGTGGGCAAACTAAAGTTACTATTAGTGCTTCTCAATTAGATGGTTCGTGATAAAGTAATTTCTGTTTATTTATATAAGAGAGGGATGGTAGGTAATGCTATCCCTTTCTTTTTTTAAAAAGTAAAGATAATGACGAGATTAAAGGTTAAAAAGGAATTGGTAGGTCAGCAAATAAAACTGAATCCAAGTACGCTTATAGTATTTTCAGAATATATGACTGATGATGAATACCAATTTGCAGTAAAACGATTTCCGGATTATTTTGAGAAGGCTAAAAAGGTAAAGAAAGATGATAACTCTTAATACAGAATATGGTCGTAAGGATTTTTTCGTAAACGTATTTAAGAACGTATATTCTACCGGTGTAAGTACTCAACAATACACACCCAATAGCCATCACGAAGAATTACAAACCACTAGGTACACTATGTTTCTCGAAAACGTAGTAACCGGCTATAAGACAGATATGGAATTAAAATTCGTATCAAGCAATAGCAGAGGGGCTTATTTCTATTTTACTCTAGGAGATGGCACGGGAGGTTCGTGGTTAATATCTGACGTGGGAATGTACAAATACTCTATACATAATATGAGTACCGGAGGTGGTATTAATTATGCTGATAAACTTATCGAATTAGATAGAGGTTTGTTTCATATCTATAATAACGATACATTTACAGAACAATACATTACTCCGGATGTGGAAACTATACCACGTACCGTAGTATATAAACCATCTTAGAAATGAGTGAATTATACCAATTAGGAAAAGGTCATTCTTATACAGATGATACTGAGGTAGTTAAGCAAGGGCAAGAGTTCGTTGGGTTCGGAGTAGATAATGACTATCCGGATTTCCTTATAGACTTATACCAAAAATCAGCAGTACACAATGCACTCTGTAACTCTATATCTACGTGGATATACGGAGATGGTGTTTCAAGTCCGGAGATGAATAATAAAGCAGAGGCGTGGGCTAAATTTCAAATGTTATTTGAGCAAGGTTTAGGTAAGAATACTATTCAGAAGTGTATATTAGATTTAAAGGTACACGGAGGATTCTATTTATCTATCGCTTATTCATTAGATAGGACTACAATATCAGAGGTTAATCATATGCCATTCGAGTGTATGAGAGTTGAACCGGAAATAAATGGAGAGGATAGCCAATTCTACCTATATTCTAAAAATTGGTCTAACTACCAAAAATCGGGTGTACAGAAGATAAAATCATTCGATATTTCAGCCAAGAAAGACTATCCAAATCAGATAGCTTGTTTCAAAATGTATTCCGTTGGGCAATACTATTACCCAAAACCGGATTATCAAGGAGGAGTTAATTATATAGAGTTAGATAAGAATGTATCTGAGTTTCATTTATCTAATATCAAGAATGGTTTAGCACCTTCGTTCTTATTATCGTTTAATAACGGGATTCCATCAGATGAAAAGCGACAAGCAGTTAAGAATAGTATAGAGAATGAGTTAGCCGGTTCAAAGAATGCCGGTAAATTTATATTATCCTTTTCAGATGATAGAAATAATGCACCGGAAATAACACCATTTCCACTTTCTGATGCTGATAAGCAGTACGAGTTTTTATCTAAGGAAATAACATCAAAATTAATGATTTCTCACAGAGTCGTTTCACCGAGATTATTCGGTGTTAATGCTGATGGGGGAGGATTAGGGAATAACGCTGACGAACTGCGTACCGCATCTATTCTGTTTGAGGATACTGTGATTAACAATTACAGAGATATACTCTTAGAGGCTATGGAATTGGTTATGGCAGAGAGTGGAACACCTATTAAGTTAGAGTTCGTATCTAAAAATCCTTTTCAGTCAGAAGAAGGTGTAGAAAGAAAGGTAGAAGAAGTAGAGGCATCTATGGAAGTAGATATGTCAGATGAGGAGGGAGATATTTGGCTTGAATACTTAGCCAATAAAGGAGAGAAGGTAGATTCAGAGGAATGGGAGTTAGTAGAGGAAACAGAGGTATTAGATGCCGGTGCTGAATCTGAGATTCATAATCAACCATATAATTTCTTCAAGAGATATGCGAATCCGGATGATAAGTCTAAAGTAGATAAAGGGCTATATAAGATACGTTATAGATATTCTGAGAACATATCAGATAATAGTAGATTGTTCTGTAAGAATATGGTAGCAAATGCTAAAGGAGGAGTATCTTATCGTTTCGAGGATATTAAAGAGATGGGGGATGATGGAATAAACTCGGGTTTCGCTGAAAGAGGTA
>Ga0181372_1000147_pt1 | contig 18049 bp, 15 predicted proteins | sample LowvirmetaG_5_FD_130161 | JGI IMG/M metagenome (GOLD analysis project Ga0181372, IMG submission 130161) | Marine viral communities from the Subarctic Pacific Ocean - Lowphox_08 viral metaG | ecosystem: Environmental > Aquatic > Marine > Oceanic | place: Subarctic Pacific Ocean | collected...
TGCCTGAGACAATTTTTGATCACCTAGCCTTAATCTAGGCTCATCCATAGCTTGTTGGATTACATTTTGAGACGCTTGATTACCAGCTACTCTCTGTACTCCTTGCGGGAGTACACCTTCTGAGATAGCGCTTGCTCCGAAATCTGGTACAAGACCACTCGGACTTACCGCGCCACTACTTGGACTCACCCCGCCAAGAGATTGGTTTATAAAATTTGACTGCCTTCTTGCTAGCATGTCCTGCAATCCTTGTCCAGAAACATCTCCCAATGGTGTCGGCGGAACATAAGATGGTGGATTTGATAGGTTTGAATAATCACCAAATTCTGGCATAGAACTTAAATCTTGGTCAGGTAGCATATCGGCTTGAGCTGATGGGATTGCTTGATTAGCCCTATTTCTTAATGATTCATACTCTAAATCTCTCGCATATTCACTACTAAAAGGATTAAAGGTTTCTTTTAATCCAATAGCTGAAGACCTGCCGCCAACAATAGCATCCGTCCCCTGCGTCATGTATTTAGCTGATGTCTTAGGGTCTAACATAAAGTCCATAAATTTTAAATTAGGATTTCCCCTTTTTGCAAGTAGAAAGTCTCTTCTAGCCTTAAGGGAGTTTAATCCAGCTTTACCACCCGAGCGCCAGCTTTCAGCCCTAATAGCGTCTTCTTCCTTAGCTCTTTGCATTTTATCGCGTATGCTTTGTATTAAAAACCTAACATCGGATGAAGCTTGGCTAGCCCCACCTTGGTTCATTTCTAGTATTTCTTGTATTGTTGCCATATTATTACCTCTAATAATTAATTATGATGTGTGAGCACTGTCTGATATACTGAAATCAGCAGTCTCTCCAAATGGTTGAAATGATACGTTTATCTGGGGTCTAACAACCGCTTTGTCAGAAACAGCAGATTGAGCGCTAGTAGCGTCTGGATTATTCCCTCGAAGTCCAATATCGATTACTAAATCCCACCAAGTTTGAACATGAGCCGCATTAAGACTACTATGAGACCAAACTGTACTACCGTCTGATGGATGGTCGTGTGATTCAAATATTAAACGATGCTTACCATAAATTTTTATTGTATCTACAGGAGAATAGTAAGTGTTCCCATCATCATTAGAACCGCCTCCCGCTGTTTCACCAGACGTCCTTATAGATGATTCAATTCTTTGAAACCCTGTAGCCCCAGCTCCCTGCGTGGCAAAGTGCTCAGTTGTTAGTGCAGTGCCTTGAGTATCTTTATCGTCATAGATACCATGAGACAAAACATATTCATTACTAACAACTGCGGGGTCAGCGAGGTTTACAACAGCGGCTGTTGAAGTGTGATATGTTTGACGGTGCATAGGTCTGCTTTTAAAGAAAAGAGGATTGCTCCCAGACACAGCATTTAAACCGTGACCAGATGCGTTGTTAATACGAGATATTAAATGGTATTTAATAAAATGTGAACAAGCGTCTCCAAATGGGTTAGCTCCACTATTGCTGTCTAATTTAGTCCAGTTCTTAGCATAATTACCTGTACCATCCGAGTGGTCATCTACCCAAGCCCCCGAAACATCAACATATCCAGCGGAAACCAAGGCGGCTTCACTATTGTAAACTGTATTAGCCGCAGTAGGTGGCATTATCCCACCTGATAATGACATGCCTCCAGCAACATGAAATACAAAACAATCATAGTCGGCAAATGAATGTTTCATGTTAGTTCGACCCCTGTCTTTAAATGCATCCCAATTACCAGACCCATCAACAAAGGCATCTGAATACTTTGAACCATTGGGGGCAGTGTGGTCGTTGCATTGTTGAATAAAATCATCTTTATCGTCATTATCATCATGACTAACAACATTAATATACAATAGCCCAGATAAAAGCCTCCTGTCTGGAATCCTAATGTATTTAAACTCTTGCCATGCCCTTTTATTAGTTTTTGATAGTCCCATAATTAACTCGGATACGCCTCGAACTGTCCAGCCGATAAGACTTCATACTCGCTTATTATTGTATAATTTTGGCTAAAATCGCCATTTCCTGTTGTAAAGTGATACAAGTCTTTTTTATTATTTATTCCATAATTATTATTATTTAAATCTTGGGCATAGGCGTGTAAGAAAATATGACCATCATCATCAACAAACATTCTTTGGGCTCCTCTAGTTTCTACAATAAAATCTGTAGTGCTAGCCGATGTAATTGTACTACCCCCATTTATTAGAAAAGCCCCAACTGCGTCTAAAGTTATATCCGCACTTCCATCTATAGTAAAATCACCAGTAACATCTAATTCTGGAGTCGTATCTATATTAAACAACATTCTCGTTACTCCGTTGTCCTGAAAATAAATCTTTTCCCCAACAGCATCTAAATAAATATCACCATCTGCATCTATATAGAAATCAGCAGCGGTTCCTCCACCATCAACAGTATGTAACTTAGTAACTCCATTAGTTAATACTTGTAAATACATATAATTAGCAACGTCAGCATCATCATACATATAAAATCTTACAAGAGCAGGGTCAAGATAAAATATATTATTACTTCCATCATGTACATACACTGCTCCTTTAAATGTTGATGAAGCATCTCCTGCAATAGTAAGTACGGTTGCCAGCGATTCGTCACTAGCGGCTGTACCTGATGCACTACCAGCAGGAGCAGTCTGGAAAATTATAGAACCGCTAGTGGCTGTCCCTGTGCTAGTACCAGCTTTGATAGTTACAGAACCACCTTGAACATTTGCAGTCCCTCCTCCACCAGCCGTCACATCGGAACCTCCAATTATAAGAGTGTTGCCAGCAGTGCTAGCCGCTGAATCAACAACTGTCATAGTCCCGCTTGTTGCAACTGCGCCAAGAATAATATCTCCACCAGTAACAGTTAAATCAGCCCCAACTGATACATCTCCAGCTATAATAACATTATGATTAGCATCAATAGAGAATGAATTATTTGCAAGAGTAGCATCAAAAGCATCATCTGTATTAATAACAAATGCATCACTTGAGTCATCTATACCCATTATAGTCTTTAATGTAGAATGACCCCATGTAATACTTCTATCAGTACCATCTGAATCAGCTCCAATAATCATAACACTTGTCATAGCCCTTGAGCCATCAATAAGGAGATATATATCATGGTCATCTGATTCTAATCCACTTAAAGAAGCATGGTTACTAACTCCACCTGAACCACCAGATGAACCTCCTCCAGCAATTCGTATAGCTGGCATTTCGCCCGTAGAAGATATAGCTGTCCAATCATTATTTTCTTTTAAATACTGTACTGTACCTGAGCCTTCAACTTTTCTAAAAGATATATCTCCATCGTTTCCATCCCTAGAATCTGGCTTACCAGAACCAAAGGTGGGTTGTTGAGACTTCTGATGAAGTAATTTGCGTTCTTCTCTAGTAAGAGCCATTACTTAACTCCCTTAGTTCTATAAACAATAGATATATCATTAATTTCAAATGTAGATGGAACTATGCCGTCTGTTGTAAATTTAATAGCAAAGGAATATTTATTATTTGCTTCACTTGAAGTTGATGGTTTTAAAATAGATTGAGTCCATGCTCCACTACCATCGTTGTCTAATTCGTTACTTGTAAAATTTGTTCCATCTTGAAATGTTTTATTAAAAGCAGTCCCTCCATCAACATCATATTTAACTTGAACATTAGTTGTCCCTCCAGTTTTATAAGTAATATATACTTTATAAATCTTCTTTCTAATCGACGGGTCTCCAAAATCAATATCCCTTGTCCGTAATACAAAACCAGAGCTTGCGCTAGAGTCCGGACTCCACGTCATAATATCAGAAGCCGTATTGCTGAGATAGATTAAATCCTGATTGCCGTTAAGAACAAAATTTGTCATATTTGTATTTACTGTTATTTTAGATGCCCCCTTCATCCAAGCCCTCAATACAAAATCATATATATAAACATCAGTATTTTCATTTTTAATCAATAACTGTCTTTTTTTAGGGACATATGCTATATGAGCAGATGACATATCTGTATCATCTGTACCGTCCTTAATAAAAGTCTCCCAGTCGGACTCGCTAATCAGCCTCATGCCCTTTTTTTCTAAAAGATTTGTTACTTGTTTCCCATCGTAAAAATAAACACCAAAAGCATTAAACCAAGCAACCCCATAATCTGTCTTGGTTACGTGATATGAAAAAGCGCAACCCTTGCTTTCGTGTGTATCTTCAAGAAAATCCATATTTTCAGAGACATTTACAACATACATTGTTTTTTCTTTGAATTGTAATATTCTATCGGCAAAAGACTCTAAAGCAACAATACTTTCACCGTCATTAATAACAACGTCCACTGTCCCCATTTCGTCAGGAAATACATCAAATTTATTCACTTGGCTTTTTAGCATTCTATCTGGATAATTTTTTGAGTTTTGACGAACATTACCACCGTAAACTCTCCTTCCTTGAATAGTTGCTGTTTTAAATTTTGCAGAAAGAGATTCGGTATTTCCACTAAAACCATTTATTGTGCGAAATGTATCTATTCCATTAGCAGATGCGGGAAGTATACCTTTTATCAGGCAAGCTTTTGAAAAGAAACTGCCAGTAGTATTTGTCGTGTTGGACATACTGTATGACATTGTGTCCCCTTCCGGGAACCACTTAAACCCCTTCTTGACAAAATCAAGCTCACCTATTAAATAAAAATTATCATTCTCTTGCAATTTGTAATACAACCTAGAACCAGTGACCCTTTTACTGATGGTGTAGACAGGACTACCGGCGCTATTGTAAGGGTTTATATAGGTGTCAAAATTAAATAGTACGGGAGCTCCAACGACATTAATCTTGTTCACGTTACCAGAGCCAGTATCTGTAAATAAATAAGGCAAAGATTCTTGTTTTTCTTCATCGTATAAATAGGTGTGATAGAAAGAATAAAACCCCGGTTGAAAACCAGTTAAGGGTACGCTACTAGCAACAACTGGTCCGCTCATCCAAAAAGTAGGAGAAGCGGCACTACCATTCGTATCGATTACAGTAACAGCCCACTTTACCAAAGTTTCTCCCAACGTATAGGTAGATGTTCTAATATTATTAGAAGAGCAGACTAATAAATTCCAACAATCAGGCTTTATTTCTTCTTCAGAAAAAACAAAACTTACATTAGATGCATCCCCAGATGTAAAATGACTAATTACAACCCTTGCTAAATCTGCGTACTCAGCGGCTGTTATATAAAATCCAAAAATAACAACATTTTCATCGTCTATAGAATATGATTGACCTACGTCTATAACCCCACTTGATGTATCTGTTGCCTCATTAGAATCTGCTTTTACATTATTATTTGCAATCAACGGATGATATGTCGATTCACCATCAGCCGCTTTGTCCGTCAATGCGACATTAGTTCCTGCCCACCCAGCAGCTAAATTAGCGAGCAATTCTGAATATTGTAACCCAACTCTTAAATTAACACTCTGAACATCAGCTACATCTTCACCACTTGCATCAGCAACATTGCCAATATATTCTGAACTAGAAGAATTAACTCCATTACTATCAGAACCCGGAAATGGAGTAGATATTAAACAATTACCAACAGTTGGACTTGCTATTTTTTGATTGGCGGATGTCCAACCTATAGATGTGGAGTCATAAGATGCGTCATCGGAATCGGCGTTCAATGACTCAAATGTTACATAATTAATATATCCAAACCACGCGCTATTTACAGCATTGTCAAATTCCCCATCAATTATTCTTAAGTTACCATCGGCAACGTAGAATACTGGCAAATCGCTATCCATACTTATCTGGGCTGTGTCCCAACCTTCGCTATCTCTTATATCAAACGAACTGCTGCCATCATCGTACGCAATAATAAATGTTTCATTACTGGAGCCCCCATCCAACTGTTTATCACTGCCCATAGTGAATAGCCCTTTATTCGGATAAATCTGTAGCGTATTACTAGTGGATGTTGTGGTAACTCCACCGAGCGTTTTAACTCTCCCTACAGAGTCTATATTAACATCAACCAAATCCGGGTACTCAGACTCACTCATGTCCCTAGGGTCGGCATCAGAACTTATTCCACCATGAAAGTCCCTAATGGTGTATGTCTGCTTTGGCATTATTCGCTTGTTGCTACGTATGGAGCTAAGGCATCTTTATATTTTTGTTCTAATTCTGCCCATTGAGCACGATGAAGGGCGACCAATTCAGCATCTTCATCTTCGTTATAAAATGTGATAGTTCTTTGTTTTAATATTGCGCTAGCACCAAGGACTAGGGCGTGTTCTAACTCATCAGGGAAAGCGGTCACAGTAGTAGCGTCATGCTCTATTGTTGGATTATTCATCGAATAATATCTTGCTGGGTTCCCCGCCGCTAATTCAGGATAAACATAAATATCATTGTCATTAAACGTCCACCGAGGAGATTCGCCCGTAGCAAAGTAAATACTGTTTGAATTTTGCAACTTACCCTGTAACGAGGCGTCTGCAAAGACGCAAGACACATACAAACTAAAAGCGCCGTCATCTTCTCTTCTTTCTACTAATAATATTCTTGAATTTTCAACATTACTTGCTAATGGATTTGATGTGACATTGGAAGACTTGGTTGCGTATTGAATTAATATATCGGGACGAACCTTGTTAAGTATATCGCTAGCAGTATCTTGGAGAGCATCTTGTATGGCTTGCTGATTTGCCGTAGCATCATCACTACCTACGCTTGATGTTGCTCCAATAATATCTTCTATTCTTACTTGAAACGTAGCCATCAGTCATCAGCTCCAGTTAAATTACCAATAGAGCCATTTCTTGTAGTAACAAATGATTGCATTGGATTTGGAACCATGTGTGGCATAGGTTCTTTTGCGCGTGATGTGTCAATATATTCCTGTTCTAGCTTTCTAGCTAACCCCATGTGCCCGCTACCAACTTGAAGATTTCCCCCAAGATTTAGAAAATGACCTAAAGTATTATGAATTGCCGCCGGAATCAACTGAGCAGGAAGGTCTACCCTGCTAGCTATGCTAGCTTTTGGTTCTGGCTTAGCGTAATAATAGACTTTTAGCGTATCACCGCTATCTGGGTTTTTTGTCAAATAAAGTTTGTGTGTGTCTTCCTGCCAAAAACCGCCACTTGAGTAAGCCGTTGTTCCACTTGAAGAGTCGACAGCTACTGAAAAACTATTTGTAGGAGAAACTAAACCGTCGGTCGTAACAGCAAGTCGTTTACTATTTAAATGTGATACCTTAGTTGCAGTAATATAATGACCTTCTATTTCACTAAAAACAACATAATCACCATCGTCCAGACCATGAGACGCAGAAGTTACTATACTAGGAGATGCTCCGGTTATCCCAGTAATAGAACCAGTAGATGTATCTGTTTTGATATAATAACCAATTTTTGATACATCATCATCAGACACATTAGATATAATTGATGACTCATCAACAAATGGAACATCTGTCTGGTCGAGCTCAACTTTGTATATTTGTCCAGAATAATTGCTTTTAGTAAAAACATATTCCTTTCCACTAGATGAAAAAGACTGAAAGTCTCTTTTTTGCACTGAACGCATAGCAATATCGTTGACGGCTTGGTCAAAATATATTCCCATTAAATTATGAGAAACAGGGATTTCAACGCCTCCCGCAATTACTCCAGTGTCAATTAATTCATAGGCTTCTTGGTAACGCATTATTTACCCTTCTTTTTGCGGTATTTTTTTCTAACACGGGACTTTTTCTTTTTTCCTAATGTACTCACCGTCCTAGGTGAGCCATCAGAAAATCCTGTAGCCCCGGTTCCGTATGTTGTATCTGCCATAATGGTTACTTAGGGGCGGTCGCGATTGCATTGCTCTCTGCCGCCCCCAAGCGATTTGGTTAATTAGACCAATTTTAAGATTGCATGAGTTTGCTCATTGCGAATCTCAACACCCATCTCCATCAGCCATTCGTCAGTCTGACCATCACGACCATCCTTAACGATGTCTTTACGAAGTTGCATATTACGACCAGCCAACGGACGAATTGAGAAATTCGCCGGGTCAATCGCAACAGCATAGTCTTCAAGACTACCTCTAAGAAGAGGATGAGGTACGAAATCCAACTGACCAACCGGACCCATGTAAGAACGAACCCTTACTCCAGTTTTTGTTTCTTCACCTTGGTCGTAGAACGCTGTACCATCAGTTCTGGTTGCGGCGGCAAGCTGTACAAGCCACTTATTCGAGGCAAATACAGTTTTCTTCATGCTACCAGAGACCATATCGGAAAAGATATACTCACTGACTCCATCAAGATTAGCCAATCCAGCACTGTAGTCCCATTGGACATTGGTATTGCTTGCTCCATTCAAAGAGCTAACTGCACCAGCAGTCGAACCGACATCAAAGCCCTGAAAAGTCCTTTTTGGATTTTCAGCACTAGCATCAAGAGATATTGCGCCATTATTTAAAATAGCCCATTCAATATCTGTTTTTAATTTTGCCAGTTTCCGAGCCTGTAGACGGGACATTTCTGAACCGCCATAGTGCTTAGCCGCTTTTGCTGTATTGGTAATCGTATAAGGTTCGCGGAAAATCTGTGTACAGTTTTTCAGCCTGCGTACCTTTTTACGAGATTCTACCCCAACAGCCGCGCCCTCAGCGTATTGACCGGGACCACCACCCACTAGGAAGTAATCAGCATCAGCAAAATTAATTTCTCCAAAACCGTTAGTTCCACTATGAGTTTGATAACCCCAATAATCAACAGCTACTGCGTTGTCATATAACTGACCTGCTGTTGCTACGTATTCTAGAGTTAATGTTGAATCAGTGTTAAAACCAATAACATCAGTACCGCCAGCAATAGCTTCAGTATTATAAGCGTTTAAACTAGCATGGACGTGAGCGCCAACAAATTGGACTGCTTTATGGTTTGTTGTGCTACAATTAACCTCGTCACCTATTGCAACACATATTAAATGCGTTACATCAGTTGCAAAAGTCGCTGAACCAGTAAATGTGCCAAGATAAATTCCACCAACTTCAAAAGCTTCCACTTCTGCTTGTCTTTTGAAATTTATAATTACATTTTCACCGTTCACGCCACTTGTAGCTGTATCGGACAATAGAGTTGTGGCAGAATCTGCACCAGCAGATTCTCCAGACATATCAATTTTGACCGACCTTTTAATCATGTACTCGTCTTCCATCCACTCGAAAATCGGAACGGGAGTCATCATTGACTTCATTCCGAACAGAGAGAAAATGGGAGTAACATTTGGATTGTAGTAGTGGATTTTTGACCCTAGTTCAAGGACTTGTCGTTGCGACGCATCTGAGAACTGAAGGGCAGTACCAGTACCGTAAGTTGTAGCCATTAGCTACCTCCTTATTATGTTACGATAATGCTACAATCCACTTAAAAAAATAAGGGACTATAACACTATGTATTAGTATTATTAAATTCCATAATTCCCTTCCAAAAGTCGTCTACAGCTTTTTCTTCGGGTTCAATAGAAGCTGGAGCGCTTCCGCTAACTGCGGCGGCGCTATTCTGCTTATTTTTTACCCTTGGAGCCTGCTCAGATGTTTTTGGCTGAGAACTATGCCCATGATTAGCCAAAGTCTTCCAGATTTGAACCAAGTTCTCCTGAGACACATGATTTGGGTCAGCCATAAATTGCCGATATTCGACAATATCTGTATCACTTAACCCCATTTTCTGTAACTCTACAGTTTCCGCGTCAAAAGCCTGCGACTCAGAGAGTTCAGACTTTAACTTTTCAACCTCCTGCATGGCTTGAACCGCTCCTTGACGAATAAGCCATTCATCTTGAGCTGTTCTCCATTGTGCGGAGCTAGAGTTATCAATACTTTCATCGAGAATGTCATAATCGTCGGGCTTAGTCGGCGGTGCATTCAAATCCTTCTGTTTTTCTTGAACTGATTCTGTCAGTTTTTGAACCACATCTGGGTTACTGGCGAGGAAGTCATCCAACTGGGCTAGCTTTTCATACTTGCCTTTTTCACCGCTCCATTCATTCCTTTCCTTATCGGACTTTGATTGGAGTTGCTTATAGGCGTCTGCCAGCTTTTGTCTGCCTTCGTCGTCATTTTTGAATTTATTCTCAATGAGCCATTGCTCAATCTCGGATTCTGTTTCTGGTTGTTCTTCACTAACCTTCTCATCAGATTGAGTTTCCTGAGCTTCTTTAGTTTCTTCGACAGGAGCTGTTTCTACTTGCTCCTTTTCTTCAACTTCTGATGAAGAGCCTGTATTGAACTCGTCGAGTTCAGCCATAAGGTTATCTTCGCTCATTTCTTCATTCTGGTTTTTCTGGTCTTCATTTGTCATTCGATGCTCCTTTAAAGTTATCCGCGTTAAGCTTGCGGAGCTTTTGTTCCTGAGTTAATCGCTTGTTTTGCAAGAGATAAATCTTCACTGACCATGCGAGTTTTATCCCTTTGTCGCGCTTGTTCGAGCTTAGCACCGGACTTAATGTTGCTTACCGCCTCAGATACTGGTTTGGTAGCCTCACTTATTTCAGCCCTCATGTTAGCATGGAACACTTCACGCTCTCTAGTTTGCAAGTCACCTTGCATTTTCTTGAGTTCTTCCTGCGCTTGTTGCAACTGCGCCTGTAAATTTGCTATCTCTCCCATACGTTGCATTAACGATGCTTTATCTATGTCGCCTTTCATATTCATAATGACCTGAGTTTTATCATAAATACCAGCATTTAAGAGAGTTAAATCTTTTTGTAGTTCCGCCATTGGCGATTTAGAACGAGTAGACCCCACTACAACCCTAACGTCGAATTGCGATGTTGTCATATCGTATAGTTTCTTAACCGCACCTGTTTTGTCGTCTATAACTGGAATATTCAAGTTTACTTCACTTTCATCTCCAGTTGGGCTTACAATTCTTAAGGTTCTTTGTTGGTCATAAACACTAGGCATCCACTCTACCACTATTTTTGCCGACCTTGTAAGCATATCGTAAATAGGTAAAATTTTCCAATTTTGCTTTCTAGACGACGATTCGTCCATAATTTGGGCTTCTCCAACAGTTCCCGGTGCTCCTTGAGAATTACCCTGTAAAAACTTATAAGCACCAAAGACCGTTTCTATATCTACTTCATATCGAGATTTCTCGGTGTATAATTGTGACGATACGGCTGGAGGTGCAAACTCTTTTATTTTTCCAGCCGCAAGCGCTCCCGGATTTGCTCTAATAATTGCATTTGGAATGTGCCACTTTTGAATCTCACTAGCATCAATAGCCCCATCTTCATAAAGAAGTTTAAAGTTTGTAGTGGCATTCGTATGTGAAATGATTAAGGCTTCTGTCCTGTTTAGCATTCGCTGTGGCGTCTTGGAATGTCTTACATCTCCGCTTGGAAATGGATTTCCTGCATGCTCATTGCATGCGACTGCTATTGGATATTCAGAAATGGGTAATATTTCATCATAAAGAATTGTATCTCCAACTACGAACACTTCTCTAACTTTAGTCTGATAAGCGAGCTGTTCTGTAATGACACCTTCGCTTAAAAAGCTTTCATATTTATCGTCATTTATTAATTCTTTGTATTCATCCTTCGTGTAAAGCTGTGATTTTCCTGTATTTGTATCAAGAATCAAGGCATGTGGAATATTGACCTTCGTAAAATAACAATACTTTCTAACTCTGCTTTGATGGTCGAGCTCAGAGCTTCCGCGAGTCTCAATATGGTCTCTGGAATATTTTCCAGATTCCATCTCATTACGCTGGTGGTTTTCTTCAGCCTTGTCTATTTCCTTTGCATATTGCGGGAATAAAATCTTAAGATGCTCTTTTGTATGTAAATCGGAATATATTATTGAGCTAGCATCGGAAAAATCAGGCATAGAACAATTAGGGTCAACAAAAATAGACTCTGGGGGCATTCTTTTTACATTTATCGTACCGAGTCCGCCATCCCCTTTCCAATTCGGGTATATATACATATAGGCAATCCCTTTTACGATAAAATCCTTGCATGCCTGACGAAAATGAACATCCGCATCAGACTCGTACCATATTTTATCAAGCAACTGGTCAAAGACGAATGCCGCATCATTGTCAGTTTTGCCCACAGCGTGGACGTCCCATTCAGGAGCAGACGCGGCAATATTCGCCAGAACTTGCTCAACCGACGGGCGTATCTTGTTATTTGCTTCGGGGGGTTGCCCCACGCTGAGCAAGTAATTCTTTTGCGTCTTAGTAAGTTGTGAACCTAGGTAAAACTCATGGTCTTCTGCCATTTGAAAGCGGTATTCACTAGATGCGCTTTCAAATAATAAATAATCTGAACGCACTTCCTCCGCTGTAATTTTCTTTGTGTCAAGCTTACGTAAGTTTAGCATTTTTATATGTTTAATGTTACAAACATGTTATAGTAGTATCAAAATTTTTTATTTAATAAAATTAATGTATTTATAGGAGCCAATATGCCATCAGAAGTATTATCATCTCCACCCTTTACCATGCTCGCTAAGTCATTTAAATACATATACTTAACTGCTTTTTTTAATTTATCAACACGAAACATTATAGTAAACTTAACGTCTCCGTCAATCGTAAACACCTGAATCCACCATTTTGCGTCTGTGGTCGATATTCCAGATGGTTTACCGCGAGAGCGAACTTCTACGAACATGTTTCCAGTATCTGCCCAAATATCTCGCTCCGTCTTGACTTCTATTGAGCCGTCGCCTTCAAAAAGCTCTTTGATTTTTTTTTCATATATTTGACCAAAATCTAGGTCTATATCAAAATTTCCCATTAAGCTTCAACAAAATCAGCGGCACTAAACATTTGACCAGTTTCCCAATCTACTTCCATGATTGCTGGTGGCGGTAACCATTCACCCTTTTCGTTCTGCTCAACATCTGGCGCCCAAATGTCATCAATAGCCCATCTTAGTGCATCCAGAGTGTCTTTTTTAAATGTTCCATGCTCTTTAAAGTTTAATAATTCCATTTCTAGCTCTTCGTGAGACTCTTTTAAAAACACCGAATGGGATGCAAAGTGCGGTTGCATCTGCTTAATGCGGTAATATTTAGTTTTTATAGCTTGACGGGTATTAATATTATAAAACCGACCAGTTTCTTTAGAATGTCTCCTGACATAATCAGCAAGCATAACATGACCAGTTTCTTCAATCTTAATATCTTTTGGATTATACATATCTGCCATGTCAAATATTCTATCGGCTCCATCCATAGGTGCTACCTGACCCCTGAAGTAATCAAGGATATAAATATTATATTCCTTGTCTACGGCTATAACCATAATTACAGTATAATCGGCTTTTACATTCTCGCTTGATGCGGGGTCAACACCAATAAATATATTTACAGGCAATTTTTCCCGCCTACCTTCATCATTTCGCATAATAAAGCTCTGATTGTCTTCGTACATATACCGACCTTCCCAATATCGCATATCTCGCTCTTTAAAAATACGAAAACTATCATCAACTGGTATATTTTGGTACTCTTGATAGAAATATGCTATATCTCCTTCGGATTTTAGCCTTTCTTTTTCAGACATAAGCCAAGAATAGGGTCTACGCTCGTCCCAAAGCACTTTTACGTTCCCTTTTTCATCCAAAAACTCATTTCCAGACGTACTAAAACGACCTTCTGGCAAATCTTGTGGCACAGCTTGAAAAAACATAGACTTCCAGCCCTTAACTTTATAATTTCCTTCCTTATCGTAAGCTAGAGGACCAGCAATTCTGTTTAAATAGGCTTCTGTATCTACAATAGTGCCAATAAATACAAGTTTTGCGTCTCCAGAACCGGGAATTACAGCCGCATTTAACCATCGTCTGAATTTATCTCTTGCCATAGGGGTGTTACTATTAGATTCGCCTTCTCCATCGTCAATAATTGTTAGAGTTGGGCGATATGCGCCATATTTTAGACCACGAACTTTCTGTCCGGTTCCACGAATAAGGCATTTACACATTACATTGGGCTTTCCGTACTTATCAAAGCCTCCGATTACCTCTTTTTCTTCCTTACCCCACACGGAACCCTTTCTGTCGCCAAAAAAATAATTAATTTTAGGGTTAAACTCGATTTCATTGCCAATAGCCTCTAAATTATACTTAGACTGCATCTCAGATTCAGAAATAAGCAGTAAAAAACGCTCTTCGCCGAATAAAATGCGATGAAGTGGGTATATTAAGTTAATAAATGTCGATTTAGCATGGTCTCTTGGAGCTACTATGGCTAATTTATTACCACTTTTCATAGCTATAAGGGTTTTTGCTATTTCTCTGTGGAAATCAGGAGATTTATTACGACAATGATAGTGCATGGGATTATCCGGGTCTCCGAAAAGAATTTCAGCGAATGTAAAAATATCCAGATACATTGCTTCAAGCATTTTTTGTTTTTCTTCAGCTTTCCCCATATGCACCAGTAAGGTTTTCCATTGCTTTTAACTGCCCTTTATAAGAATCTACTTCATCTAAGAGCTCTAAAACGAATTTAGCGACTACGCCATCAACGAAATATGCTTCATCGTCAATATGAATGACTCCCGGCTGAGTAACGTCAACTTCTTCACTCTTGGACTGCGGGTGATTCGTATAATTCTTCGTCTTTATTGTTTTGCGCGCCATAAGTAGTTTCAGCAATAGATTTTCGTACAGAAGATAATTTTTTTATATCGCCATCAGATAATGCGAATACCCCTTCAACATGTTCTTCTCTTTTCTCCTTGGCAAGATGTCCAAGCATATCACTAACCCTATTCAGGGCATTTAATTTCGTAGCGGCAGGAATTTCTATATCTTCAATCATTTCCCTGTACTTGTTGGCAACATAATCGTCATCCAAACCTAAGGCGCCTAATTTGTCTCTCATATTCATAGCAATATACTCCCTGATGTGCTTTCTTTTGAGAATCCCCATTCCGCGCCTGAGCGCCTGTTCTGGATTATTGTCCCTGTAGATAGTTTGGTAGGCAAGAATGATAGATTCTGCATCCCACATCCCCATTTTGTCTGTTTTACCACTTAAAAATAAGGCATCTACAAATGTTCTCTGCTTTGCGGTAGGACGAACATTCTTAATCAAGTCCTTTCCAAAATAGTACCTATCACGGTAGTAATCTGGTTGCTTTTGAGCATAAACATGTTTTTTATGAACCCCACACTCACCGTAACCAGTACGAATGAAAATATAAGATTTTTTAACATTTGAAGGGTTTGCTTTGCGCTTGCCAGTAACTTGGAGAATTTTCCCGTCTTGGGTTTGTATCCATTCTCCGACTTCAGCCTGACGCCAATCCTTAACAGGTTCGATGCCAAGTTCTCTGGCTTCTTCTTCCGTGTAGACATCAAATGTCTTACCCCTGCATTCGACTTCCATTATTAAAGACTTGCCAACCTACAGATTTCCACTGCACTTACCTTATAGTCAGTTGACCTCGAGTCCATTGGCAAAAGCCAGCAATTCTTTAATCTTTTCATAATTAGAATGGAGCGTCTTTCTCTTCTATTTTATAAGAAACATAACCTTTCCCGGCGGCAGAGACCTTTTTCCAGCCAGCAATCTTTACTTCTTTGCCTAGGAACTTGCCCTGACCTGTATAATCGGGCTGATTCTCTTTTGTCTTGTTGTCGTTGGTAAACATGGTGAAAGTGTTGTCTTTGATTTCGTACGGCATTCATAACTCCTGATTATGGTTAAAATAATATTTAAATCCCCGTAACGAATATAACGACAATGTTACAGTAAACAAAAGTAAAAAGGTTGATTTCGCAACCTAAGGTTTATATACCTTAGGTTTATATACCTTAGGTATATATAATATATATATATAAATAATATATCTATACCTTAGGTATACTTCTACTTCTATATGCATGGCACTGCCATACTTTTGCCATACGTTTGCCATTGGCACTTTAATGGCACTGCCATTAAGTCTAGCTATTGTTAGAGATATATTGACGTAAATATAGGGATGAACATAAAAACACCGATAATGAACATGAAATAAACATGTTTATTGCTACCTTCTATAATAAAAGGACAGAAGGACAAACAACACCCTTTCAAGCTAAAAACTGTGCAAAAAATGGATGGGTCGTACCTTACGTATGGACACCCCCCTACGTACGCGTTCGGCTCTCGGCGTTTTCGTTGAGTACGCGTTACGCGTTCGGTCTCTCTCTATCCGCCCGCAATCATTACTTTTCTAGCTCCCTTTGAGCTAGCTTGTGACGTATTGCCGTCGGTAATAGGGAATTGTCTAGGTTTTGCCCTGTTTCATGGGTAAGTTTGACCATCGCCGACGGCACAATGCCGAAGGATTTGATAACTAGCGTTTCACGCGCTATTAATAACACGCGAAGGACACCCTTCGCGAAGGAGAACACCATGATAGGATACTATAACCCCGAAAGCAACAACGAAGTTGTTGCACCAAACGACGTAAATACCCAAGCCGGGACTGTACGCGCTGATTATCCCACGCCTACGGAAGAGCAAGCTCTTCTCGCGTATGAAGAGCTATACCGCCAACCGATATTGGCTGAATTCGTCAAGAACGCGCAAGACCACGCGGTAATTACGCCCGCAGTCTGGAGCTTCGAAGACGAGCTAGAACGTCGTGAGATGTCAGACCTACCCAACGCACAAGACCACGCGATAAATAGCGCGCTGTCTCAAGGGTTTGTCGTCGATGAATCAACCGAATGCTACACCGACGGCTGTAGTTGTTCGCGCCACCACGCGTAGGCTGTATCTCGTCGAGATACACAAGTAAACCCTAGACAGGGCTCTCTCCCAAAGGGAGAGCTAGGTTCGATTCCTAGCTAGGGTTCTATGGCGTAGCCATACCCAATTTCACAAGGTTATAGCGTAGCTATAAACCCAACAGAAACAAGGGTTTAGAACGCGTAGAATACCCTAGGGCGGTAAATGCCCTTATAACACACTCTGACCTATGGTCAGTAGTGTTATAAATACCCAAAGCTAGCACCATCCTATAGAGACGGCATAGGATACCCTAGCAAGAATAAAAACCATGCCGTCACAAATGGAGTAAATACCCAATGAAGAATACACCAAAAATACTCGTTAAGGATTCTAGAACAATAGTAGAATTCAATCCTTATGATTTCGAAGGATACGCTAGAACAATGACGACATTCTCTGAAGATTCAATAACAAGAGAAGAACTTGAAAATGGAGACCGATTAAGACTATTGGCTCTTACTGAAATACTATCAGATAACCACATGGAAGTCCATACCGATGACAATGGTGAATATATCTCCGACATGGAGAAGAAAATATACATTGAAGAGTGTGAAATCATGGGAATTAAAAGGGACGAATTTTACCTAGATGAGTCGGTTCTATACTTTACGGGGTATCATTGGTATATCATCAATGAACAAGGTCAGAGAATTGCATTCTCGGATAATGGTGAATTTAGATGGTGTGAAAATGTGGTTGATTCTGACGGGGAATCAGATTTCTTTTCTGATAAGCATGATTTTGAACAACTCGTAGAGTGTCCAATAGATTGCTTTTTAAAAGAAGGTGGCTTTTATAAAGCTATATACGAGCCCATGTTTCTTAAAAAACGACCACCAACTACTCAATCAATTTAGTTAATCTACGATTAACTAATAAAAATGTTAGTCAACAGGTAAGGGTTCTAGCTTTGAACTGTAAGTGAAAAAGCTAGAATCCTTAACCAAAACACAGGGAGCCAAATGGCAAATCAACTCGACAAATTTTCACTTCGGTTTATCTCTATAAGCCCCGGTTATAAAAAACAAGTGAAAAAAGCCCACAACAGGGCTAAAAGAAGAGAAGGGAAAAAACTTATCCCATCTCTATACAATCGCTATAGTGGTCATATAGCTTAACCAAAGCGGAGCAATCAAATGGATTTTTACACATTAAAATTGAAAATTTTAACCTATGGCAGAATCGTTTTGCCTATGGCATTTTTATTATTCACAATAATAACAGGGAGTTAA
>Ga0181372_1000148_pt1 | contig 17858 bp, 15 predicted proteins | sample LowvirmetaG_5_FD_130161 | JGI IMG/M metagenome (GOLD analysis project Ga0181372, IMG submission 130161) | Marine viral communities from the Subarctic Pacific Ocean - Lowphox_08 viral metaG | ecosystem: Environmental > Aquatic > Marine > Oceanic | place: Subarctic Pacific Ocean | collected...
CCGCTCCCTGCAGGATTTCCCCTACGACACCGCGCGTATGGCCGCAGTGATCCGCACGCTGGCTGAGCGTGTGCCCTGGAAGCAATCACTTCCGGCGGGCCAGGGCTGGGGATTCTCGGCGGCGAACAGTTTTCTCAGCAATATGGCGGTAGCGAGTAAGGTGGAGGTGCGCGATGGCCAGCTGCGGGTGCTGGAAATGCACGGCGTGCTGGATGCCGGTCGCGTCATCAACCCTGATCGCGTGCATGCGCAGATGGAGGGAGGCATGATCTTCGGCCTGAGCCTCGCTCTCAATGGCGAGATCACGTTCGAAGGAGGGGAGGCACAGCAGTCCAATTTCCATGATTACCCGATCGCTCGCATGCAACAGGTGCCGCCGGTGATCAAAACGCATATCATGCCCAGCGGAGCGCCTCCCAGCGGTGTGGGTGAGCCGCCTACACCGCCTGTTGCCCCAAGCGTTGCCAATGCAGTCTTTGCCGCGAGCGGGCAACGCATTCGCGAACTCCCACTGGGTAAACATCTCAATGTCTAGCGAGCGCCCAAGGCTGTGAACACGGATTATCGGAGAGCCGTTGCATGCGTTTGATGTCACTGGGCCTGGTGCCCCAGATTCTAATCGGTGTTGCTCTCGGGGCTGCGCTGGGTGCTGTAGCGCCCGCGATTGCCGAGCCATTGGGGCTGCTCGGGGCGCTGTTTGTCGGCATGCTCAAGGCCGTTGCGCCCCTGCTGGTGATGCTCTTGGTGATGTCCGCAATCGCCAACCGCCACGAAAGCGGCAGCGACGGCCGCAAGTCAGCATTCACCCTGCTGCTATACCTGACGGGGACGGTGAGTGCTGCGGTGGTCGCCGTGAGCCTGAGCTTTGCATTTCCACAGGAAATCGCGCTGTCCGGGGTGGCCGGGGGGAGCCCACCGGTAGCCGTCAGCGATGTGTTATCTGATGTGTTGTTCAAGTTGATTGATAACCCGGTGAACGCGCTGCTCACGGGTAATTTTCTAGGCTGCCTCACCTGGGCAATTCTGCTCGGCGTGAGTTTCCGGCGCGCCAGCAGCAGTTTTCGCGAACACCTGCAGACTCTGGCGAACGGTGTCAGCGACATTGTGCGTTACGTGATTCGCTTCGCCCCGTTGGGTATTTTCGGTCTCGTCTGCAGTACGGTCGCAACGACGGGTCTGGACGCATTGACCGGCTACGCCAGCCTCGCGGTATTGTTGGTGAGCTGCATGTTGATCATGGCACTCGTGGTCAACCCGTTACTGGTATTTCTTGTGGTGCAGCGCAATCCCTACCCGATAGTCCTCAAGTGTCTGGAGGAATCCGGAATCACCGCGTTCTTTACCCGCAGCTCGGCGGCGAACATTCCGGTGAACCTGAATTTGGCAAAGAAGCTCGGTATCAGCGAGGAGCTGTACACCGTGACGATACCCATCGGTGCCACCGTGAACATGGCCGGCGCCGCAATTACCATCACCGTGCTGACTTTGGCCGCGGCCAATACGCTGGGTATTGATGTGTCGTTGGGCGGTGCGCTGCTGTTGTGCATTATCGCCGCCCTGTCTGCTTGCGGCGCCAGCGGCGTGCCCTCCGGCAGCCTGCTGCTGGTGCCGCTGGCGTGTTCACTCTTCGGCATCCCGCTGGATGTGGCCATGCAGGTTGTGGCGGTTGGCTTCGTGATCAGTGTGATTCAGGATTCCGCGGAAACTGCTCTCAACTCCAGTACAGACGTGGTGTACACCTATGCCGCGGATCAGTCGGGGCTGTTTCAGCCGGCGGCTGGCAGGGTGCGGTCATGACGGTGCGTCAGTACCAGGTCGATGCATTTGCGGCGCGGGTATTCGAGGGCAATCCGGCTGCCGTGGTGCCCCTGGGTGCCTGGCCAGACGATGCGCTGTTGCAGGCCATTGCCATGGAAAACAACCTTGCAGAGACGGCCTTTTTTGTCGCGTCGGGAGAGGGCTACGATCTGCGTTGGTTCACCCCCGCCGCGGAGGTCGATCTCTGCGGTCATGCAACGCTCGCCAGTGCTCATGTGCTGTACAACCAGCTGGGTTACACCGGGGAGTGTGTGCGCTTCTACACGCGCAGTGGTGAGTTGCGGGTTCGGCGTGAAGGCGCGCGTTACGTGATGGACTTTCCCGCCGTGCCGACAGCGCCCTGCGCGGTGCCGCCAGGCCTCGTTGAGGCGCTGGGTTGCGCGCCGCTGGAGGTGCAGGCGGGCGGCAATTATCTGCTCGCGGTATATGCAAGCGAGGCCGAGGTGGCTGCGCTGCAGCCAAATTTCGCCCAACTCGGCGAGCAGGATGCGCTAGGTGTGATCGCCACTGCGCCCGGTGAACGGCACGACTTTGTCAGCCGTTTTTTTGCGCCCCGGTTGGGTGTACCGGAAGACCCGGTGACCGGCTCTGCCCATTGCCGGCTCGCCCCTTACTGGGCACAGCAGTTCGATAAAACCGTGCTCTCGGCGCGCCAGATATCGCCGCGAGGCGGCGAGGTGGGCATCGCGTTGCAGGGTGAGCGGGTGCAGCTGTCTGGCACCGCTGTGCTGTTTATGGCGGGGGAATTGTTCGGGCTGGCGCTTCAGGCACCGCCGTAACACTGCTTGACCGCGGCGGCGCCGGTACTGCGAATGGCCTGGTATTTTTCCCAGAACGCCTCATCGACGCCGCGCAGGTAAGCGCTTCTGCTCCCCTGGCGATAGCGCGTAAGGTGGCGCGGCCCGCCGTTGTACACGCCGTAGGTGGCGCGCGCGAGGTCATCGATGTTGTCGTTTACCCTGTGCTCGCCGCGTTTGATGGCGTAGTCCACCAGGTAATGGGAGAGAATCTCGCTGCCCGCGCGTGCGTTGTAGCCAACATTATTCTGCAGGGCCTCGAGGTCGTAAATATTGCGCCAGACATGCTGGTTGATCTGCATGAGCCCCACTGAGCCGGCAGAGGAACGAATTGGGGTGACCTTGCCGCCTTCTTCCACGAACTGGCGCCAGCAGGACTCCTGCCACGCGGTAGCTCGCACCAGATCCTGGTACAGCGGAAAGAACTCGCTCGGCACTGCGCCACGCGCGCGCTCCGCGGCAATGCTTTCATCCAGCAGCTGCTCCATGGCCAGCAGATAGCGGTCGAGGTCAGCGGTTGCCGGCACCCAGCCGGTCAACAGCTGTACCAGGCTCTTGCTCAACGAGCTGGCGTGCGCAGGGCGAATCAGCCAGGCAAAAGGGCCGGACGCGGTGGTTTCCTCCAGAGGCTCGCTCTCCAGTTGCGCCGGCAAGCCCAGCAGCGTGCGCAGTTCCGGGTCCACCGCCGTGCTGTAGGCCAATTCATCGTCGCTGACGCTGGGTGCCAGCAGGCGCGCGAGGCGGCGCAGGGTCTGGCTGTCGAGTGCGAGGCCGAGCTGTGGCGCGGCGTTGTCCAGCGCCTGCAGCGCGTGGCCGGCGCTGAGAAAGGCCGCTAGCTCCAGGCTGCGACCACCGGGAATGGCAAGCGCATTCTCGCGCAGCAGCGGGGCAAGGCGGGTCCAGGTGGAAAGGAACAGGCTACGTACGGGGTCTGTGCCGGTGCGTTCGCTGGCCAGTGCCTGACGAAGTTCGTAACGCGCCTCCATCAACAGGGCGAGTAACTCGGTACGCAGTTCCGGGGCCGCCGGCGCTGCGAGATCCTTGATCAGCCAGGTAGCGAAAGCGTCCCATGCCTGCCACGCGTCGTCCCAGGCGGCGAGTTCTGCGCTACTGAGAGTGGCTGTATCCCCATCGCTGGCGGCCACCGTGGGTATGCTGGGCGCTTGCATGGAAAGCAGCACCGTTATCGAGCCTGGGTTGGCCCGCGCTCCTTGCAACTGCAGCGAGCTGGCGACCGCGCTGCGTTCTGCGAGTTCAGCGGGCAGTGCATCGTGAATAAGCGAGCGCAATTCAGTGAGCGCCGGGCCGAAATCCAGCGTGATGGCGCTGAGACGCGGGTGGACCTGGCCTTTGATCCAGTCCCAGATCATGCCCGGCAATTTGCGGCTGCCATCTTCACTACTGAGCATGTTGGAATCGGTCACGCGAAACGAGACCCGGTCGCTGCCCGGGGTCACCCGCACATCTTCAAAGGTTTCAATGAGACCGTTCCAGGCGACGGGCAGACGACAACGTCCACCCAGCAATAACCCTATCCGCGCCTCTATACGGCTGGTAACGCGCAATTGGCCGGACTCCGTGCCTTCTACCCGGGGCTCGGATAGCGTTAGCGCGTTGCAGGACTGTGAATCGTGAAACAATTCGGCTTTTGTGTCTGCCCCCGTGAACAGCTGCGCGGCAAGTGCCTCCTCGACGATAGCCAGATCCAGCTCCAGGGGCAGTTCGATGTCTGCCGCTGGTGCCGGAGGGGCACACAACGTGGCCAACACCGCGGCAAAGAGTACGTTGCGTAGACGAGTGAGAATGGCGTGTTGGCACATGGGGTGTGGCGACCCGGGGGCAGGGGAATCCGGCGCCGATCATACTGCCAGCGCGCCCCGCGTGACAGACTGCCGGGCGCAATTATCTTCGGCAAAAAGTCACGCGCCGCAGTTCAGCTGTCCTGCTCCAGGTCGGCGATCAAGGCCTCCACATCGACAGCGTTGCCGGCGAGTTCGGCGACGATGTCCTTGAGCTGCGCCAGGGAGACACGACCGCGATCCTGCGCCAGCGCGCGGGCGACATCATCAATCCCCGCGGCTCCGTCTGTCGCCTTTGCCAGCGCCTGGTCGAGCCGGTGCATGAAAACGGCGGCGCGGGCTGTCACCGGCCCGGAAGAGCGACGCGTGAACAGTGTGTCTGCTTCCTTGGCCCAGTCGGTTTTCCACTCGAGCACCTGCGCGTAGCGCCAGTCACTCATACCGCCGGTGCGAAACAAAATAGCGGAGGCGTAATATTCGGCCAGCCCTTCGACGATCCAGTCCGCCCGCTTGCCGCCGCTGATGCCGGTGCCGACATGGATCAGCTCATGGATCAAGCTGCTGGTGCGGTTGCCACTGATCATCGGGCGATCCGCGTGCATGAACAGCGACCGCGTGCCGGACAGGCCGCCGCGCCACATGGGCTTGCCTGCCGTCACGATCAGCAACTGCTCGGGAAACCCGGGCAGTACCGCCTTGACCGCCGGCAGGTTCCAGCCGATGAACGCGAGGGTGTCCTGCAGACGATCGCCCTGGCCCGCCGGTGCAGCAACGCGTACGTCGGTGCCGGCAATGATGTCCTGCCGACTGGTGATATCGCCGAGTATCAACCATCCTTTGGGACGCGGGAAAATGCGCCCGGGGTCCGAGATTACATACCTCGTGCTGTCATCCTCTCGGGTAGGATAGGGCGCGGCAACCGACCAGCCCTCGGGCAAGAGGAACTGTAATTCTGCCTGCCCCTCCAGGCCTTTGGGCACACGCGCTGAAATCGGCGGAATCAGCTTGTCACTGCGGAGTATCGCCCAGTCCTCAGTGAGCAGCGAATCATAGCGGCCGCTCGCTTTCTGTTCATCAATGACAAACTCGTAGTGCAGGCTGTCTTCCGGTTCGCGCGGTTTCCAGATTGCGTTATTGCCGTCAAGGCGCAGTCCCTGATCCGCGGAGACCGACCGGTGTCGTTCCGGGTTCAGGTTCAGGGTCAGCTGCTTAGGCAATCGTTCACCGCGCAGGCGGATCTCCACCCGGGCGACCTCGCTGTCCGGGTGCACTTTGGCGCGGTACAGAATTTCGTAGTCTGCTGCCTGCGCCGCCGAGGACAGGAGCAGCAGTGAGAGCAGAGTAGCGAACAGCTTTTTGTGCAAAGTGGCCATGGTAACCGAGGACCTGACTGGTTTCGACGACGAGAATACCAGTGGCGTCGGCAAAAGCCATACCGATGGTATTTGTGCCGTTGCGCACGTAGTATTTCCCTGCGGTCCCTGACAATAGCAATAAACAGGATTGGAGGTGTCATGAACGTGAATAACGGTTTCGATATCCAGCAGATCATCGCGCAGGCTCGCGAGGTGATCACCCGGCCAGTCAACTATTTTCAATCGATGCAAAAGACCGGCGGGTTCGGTGACCCGGTCGTATTTGTGGCGGTCATGGGCGCCGTGGCGGGCGTCATTGCCGCAGTCTTTGCATTATTTGGTTCCGCCGGTGGCCTGTTGGCCGGGGTGTTCGGTGCGTTGATTTTCGGCCCGTTGATGGCGGTGCTCGGTGCCTTTATCGGGGCCGCCGTGCTCTATGTGATCTGGAAGCTCATGGGGTCGACGGAGGATTACGAAACCGCATTTCGCTGCCAGGCGGCGCTGGCGGCGCTCTATCCGGTCAGTGCGTTGCTCGGCATTGTGCCCTACATCGGTGCCATCGTAACCATCGCCTGGGGGGCATGGTTGTTAGTTGAGGCGAGCGTTGCCGTGCATGCCCGGCAACGCAGGACGGCGCAGATTGTGTTCGGCGTGCTTGCGGTCCTGTTCATTTTCACCAGCCTCGGCAGCGAGCGTGCCTCACGGGAAATGGACGCGCGGATGGAGGAGATGGGTGAGCAATTCGAGGGCATGGAAGACATGTCCCCCGAGGAGGCCGGACGCAAGCTGGGCGAGTTCATGAAAGGACTTGAACAAGGTGCCCAGGGCGATGGTGATCAGTAACCTCAGGGTCGCTTAATTTCCGGTGCGCACGGCCTCCAGTTTGCTACAGAGGTCCCGTGCCCCGTCCAGGGCGCGTGTGGTCGGGCGCTGAATCAGGTCCGGGTTGACCGACAGCAGGCCGCCATTCAGTGCCTGTAACCCCGGGTATTGTCGCCAGTGCTCGAGCCATTCGGGGTGTGCCGTTTCCATGCCGCCGGCCACAATCACGCGCGGATTGCGCGCGAGTACGGATTCCAGGTTGATCCGGGGAGCGAGCGTGGCGGCATCCGCGAAGATATTCCTGCCGCCACAGAGCGTGATGATCTGGCTGATCAGATGCACACCGTTGACGGTCTGCAATGGCTGGTGCCATATCTGGTAGAACACTGACAGGGGTGCCGCGGCGCCGAACTCCCCCGCCAACCGCGCAAATCCGTCCTCGAGGCGCTGTGCCTCGGTTTCGCTGTGTGCCTCGGTGCCGGCCAGTCGCCCCAGGCGGCGGATGCTTGCGGGTATGTCGTCGAGTGAGCGCAGTTCGCTGACGTACACGGGAACGCCCAGCCGCTCGAGTTTTTCCAGAGCGCCAGCCCCGTTGCCGGAGCCCCACATCAGTATCAGGTCGGGTTTGCTGGCCAGGATTTGCTCCAGGCTGAAAGCATTGAAGGAGCCTACGCGAGGTAGGCTCCGGGCCTGGATGGGGAAGTCGCTGTAGCTCACCACACCCACCAGACGATCGCCGGCCCCGGCGCTATAGAGGTTCTCCACGATGTGCGGGGCCAGTGCGACGATGCGCCGGGCGGGCTCTGGCACTGTCACGCTGCGCCCGGCGAAATCCTCCACCGTCACGGTTCCGGCAGTGAGGGTGCCAGCGTAGCCTGCCAGCAGGCAGCACAGCGCGAGAACGCGTTTCACAGGCCAATAACCAGTGGTTGACGCCCGTTGGGATGCGGCTGCACCAGCACCTCGGCGTGAAACAGTTCCCGGAACAGCGCGGGCGTGAGGACGGCCTCCGGACTACCGCTGGCCACGGCCTGCCCTGCATTCAGTACCAGCAGCCGATCGCTGACGCTGGCCGCCAGATTGACATCGTGCACCACGAGCATAACGGCACAACCTCGCGCGGCAATGTCGGCAATAACCGTGGTCAGCTGCTGTTGATGGGCAAGATCCAGCGCTGCTGTCGGTTCGTCCAGCAGCAGGAGCGTACCGCTCATGTCGGTGGTGTGCCACAGCTGCGCCAGTACGCGGGCAAGCTGCACACGCTGGCGTTCGCCACCCGAAAGCTGGGTATAGAGCCGGTTGCGCAGGGACAGCGTATCTGTCGCGCGCAATACCTGACGCACAATATCCTGATCGGCACGCAGGCCGGTGCTGTGTGGCGTACGCCCCAGCAGTACCACTTCCTCCACGGTGTAAGGGAAATTGAGCAGCGATAGTTGGGGCAGGAACGCCCGCCGCTGCGCAAGCTGCTGCCGCGGCCAGCTATCCAGCGCGCGGCCCGCTAAGCGCAGGCTGCCGCTGGTGGCTGCAAAGTCGCCGGCAAGCAGGCGCAGCAGGCTGGATTTCCCGGCACCGTTGGGGCCGATTAGGCCGATCACCTCGCCCGGCTCCAGCTGCAGGTTGATGTCTGTTAGCACCGGGTCGCCCCAGGGTGCGGCGTCCACGCTTTGCAGCGTAAGCACGCTCATGTTTGCATGCCATAGTGGTGTCGCTGGCGCAGCAGCGATATGAAGAATGGCACGCCGATGAGGGCAGTGATGATGCCGACCGGCAGCTCCGTGGGTGCCAGCAGGGTTCGCGACAGGGCATCCGCGCACACCAGCAGGATGGCGCCGCCCAGCGCGCTGGCGGGTAGCAGTGTGCGGTGGTCGGGGCCGATCAGCAGGCGCACGATATGCGGCACGACCAGGCCGACGAAGGCGATGGTGCCCACCAGCGCCACTGAGGTACCCACGCCGATAGCGACCCAGGTGATCAGGGCAAGTTTGGTGCGGTTTACGGCGATACCGAGATGCCGGGCTTCGGACTCCCCCAGCAACAGTGTGTTCAGGGGCAGCGCATAGCGCGGAAGTACCAGCAGCACCGAACCGGCGACCACCGTGGCAAGCAACAGGCGCGGCAGGGTGGCGCCATCGAGGCCTCCCATTTTCCACAGGCTGATCTGGCGCAGGCGCTCGTTGTCGGTGAAGAACTCGAGCAGGCTGCCCGCCGCTCCCGCCAGGGCGGTGATCGCGATACCTGCCAGTAGCATGGTGGCGACTGAGGTACCGTTATCGGAGCTGGCCAGTCGGTAGACCAGCAGCACGGCCAGCACACCGCCGACGAAGGCCGCCAGCGAGACCAGGCTCAGGCCCATAAAGCCCGTCAGGCTACTACCCCCCGCCACAATCAGCAGTGAGGCACCCAGTGAGGCACCCGCGGTCACCCCGATCAGGGAAGGGTCCGCGAGGGGATTGCGGAACAAGCCCTGCATGGCGGCACCGCTCATGGCCAGCGTGGCGCCGATGATGGCCGCCAGCAATACGCGCGGCAGACGGATCTGCTGCACAATAAGGCTGGCCTGGCCGCGGTCGGCACCCAGGAGTGCGCTCAGCGTATCACCGGGAGCGATTTTCACCGCGCCGCTGCCCAGCGCCAGAAGCATGGTGAGTGGCAGCATGATGACCAGCAACAGCAGCAAGCGCTGCGCCCGTCGTCGGCGATGGATGACGTTAGTAATCAACGCCGAGCCGGGCCTTGATGCCGGCGTTGTAGGCGTGCTTGATTTCCTTCACTTCGGAGACGGTGTCCATGATGTCCTGCAATGCCTTGCCGCCGCCGCGGCCGGTGACCACCACGCTTTGTTCCAGCGGCCGCTCTGCAAGCGCGGCGAGCACCTCGCTTTCGGGCAGGTAATCAAACGCCAGCATGTAGGTGAGTTCGTCCAGTACAACCAGGTGGTAGTCCGGATTGTTGAGCATGGCAGCCGCCTGTTCCCAGGTACGCTGCGCGGCGGCGATGTCCGCACTGCGATCCTGAGTGTCCCAGGTGAAACCGGTGCCCATCTGGTAGAAATCTACCTGCGGGCACTGTTCCCGCAAGTAGATTTCCTCACCGGACAGCTGTTCACCCTTAATGAACTGCACCACACCGACCTTGTAGCCGTAGCCGAGAGCGCGCATGACCATGCCGAAAGCAGAACTGGATTTGCCCTTGCCATTTCCGGTGAGCAGGATGCTGACCCCGCGCTCTGTGCTGGCGGCGCTGATGCTGGCATCAACACTGGCTTTCTGTTTTTCCATCGCCTTTTTGTGGCGCTCATTTTTGCGTTCTTCGCTCACGGCTCTGCTCCTAGAAGGTGTAGCGCACGCCGGCATAAGCCGCCCGTTCGCTGCTGCGGTAGTCGGTAATTTCCTGGTAGTCCTCGTCCAGCAGGTTTTCAACACGGCCGTACAGCTCCAGGCGGGGCGTAAAGAAGTAGCGCGCATTGATGTCCAGCACCTGGTAGTCGTCCAGCGCCGAACCATCGCGTTCCTGGGCATCGCGGGACGTGCGCCAGTGCAGGCCAAGTGTGGCCTGTTCGGAGAGCGTACGCCACTGCAGCCCGAGGTTGGCGAGGTGGCGGGGGCGGTAGATACGTTGCCCGCCCGCCGCGGTTTCCGTGTCGTTGTAAGTGTAGTTTCCCTGCAGGCTGAACTGTAACGGCAGGGGCACCTCGGCCATCAGCTCCAGGCCCTTGGATTCGGTGGTGCCCGGACCTTGCAGGTAGCCCGAGAAGGCGACCGGATCAAAGAATATTTCATTCTCGACGTCTTGGCTGAAGTACACCGCCTCCAGCATCAGGCCTGCATTGGCGTACCAGCCCACGCCCACTTCGTAGCCCTCGCTGCGTTCTTCCTGCAGAGTCGTATCCGAGGCCGGTGGGCTGGCGAAAAAGCTGCCGTTGTAGGCAATTTCGTACAGGCTGGGTGCACGGAAGCCGGTGCTCCACGCTGACTTGAATTTGACCTCACCGCTATTGCCGAGCGGCATCAGGTAGGCGGCACTGACCCGGTAGGAATCGTGGCTGCCGAAGTCGGCGTTGTCGTCGTAACGGGCGCCCGCCGTGAAGAACAGTTGATCCGCCACGCTGCCTTGATACTCGAGGTAATAGCCGGTCTGGTCGCGCTCGGTATCAAAGCTGCCGTCATCCAGTGACTGCTCCTCGTAGTCGACGCCATAGACCAGCTGCAGGTCGCTGGTGGGCGCATAGCTGCCGAGATAAGTCACGCGCGTGAGGTCACCTTCCGTGCCGAAGCCCGGCAGGCCCTCGGTGAAAAACTGACGCTCGGTCTCGCTGTGGTTGTAGGCAAACTCGTGCCGGGTTTGCGCGCCGTTGAAGCTGACGGCACCACGCAGCGCCTGCTGCTCGTAGGCGTCCGAACAGAGATTGCTGGGCGCGAAGGTATCGTTGGTAAAACAGTTGTCGTACTGGTTGTCACCGTCGACGTCCCGGGCCACGACTTCCAGGCGTAGCTGCTCGCTGATATTCCAGCCGGCGCGCGCGTGCACCGTTGTATTGTTGTATCCATCATCGTCAGCGGGGTTGGTGTCGGACATGCGTGCGTTAAAGCCGTCCGTGCTGTAGTCCGCGATGGACAGATTCGCGTCGACCTTTTCATTCCCTGTGCCCAGGTGCGCACTGTACTGCGTTGTGCCGTAGCGACCCGCTTCCGCGCTCAGTTCGCCGCCCAACCCGCTGCGTGGAGCCTGCGTGCTGATACTGATGATGCCGCCCGCATCGGCCCCGTACATCAGCCCCTGGGGACCACGCAGGATTTCAACACGCTGGATGCCGCTGCTGAGCAGGTGTTCCATGCGCGGGCCCGTTTGTGGCGTCGTGGTATCAGAGACATCAATGCCGTCGATCAGGACCTTGGTGCGGAAACTTTCTTCCCCGCGAATCCGCAGGGAAGACGCTTTGCCGGCCCCGCCATTATTGCTGACCGCGACGGCAGGCACCGTGCGCAGAATATCCTGCAGGTTGGCGAAGCCCAGTCGCTGGATGTCCGCAGCGTCTACCACCGAGATTGACGTGGCGACCTCACGCATCGGCATGGCGACGCGGGAAGAGCTGACGACAATTTCCTCGAGTTGGGACGACGGTGCCGCCTGTGTGTACGCGGGCAGGGTGAACAGCAGCGCGATTGCGCCGCTCAATTTCTGTGGTGTCATGACGTGCCTCAATGCCAAAAGTTTTGTGGCGATTGAGGGAGGGGATCAGGGAACGCAATGCGGGGAGGCATCATGCAACCTTCAATGAAGCCCTCCGCTCCATCGTTGCTCGTAACAGGCAGGTATCGGGCTCACAGAGGACTCTGTTTACCGTTGCGGGGGCAGCGGAGGGATCGGCGCTATGCCTTACCTCACTTCCCATTTAACCTACCCAGCCGTGTCAAGCGACACCAGCGGCAGGCACCTGGTACGCCGCGCACTGTAGAGGCCAGAGAGCAGGCTGTCAATTGTCCAGATTCTGTCCGCATGCTGCAGGCGTCGTTCTGTCGGCGTGCTTGACGTAGAATGCAGGGCTAGCGGTGCGATGAGGGCAGTCATGACAGTTTCGGCAACACAGAGGGTGCAGGTGGCAGAACGCCTCGGCCGTGAGCCCCGCGGCCTGCGAGAGATCGCGGTAGCGGATGAGGCCGGTCACCCGCAGGTGATTCGCGTCGCGTCGCTGGTCGAGCGCACGCCCTTCCCCACCCTGTTCTGGCTGGTCGACCCCGCATTGAACTACCGGATTGACCGGGAGGAGGCGAGTGGGCTGATCGCGCGGTTTCAGCGTCAGGTCGATGATGACCCAGCCTTGCAGAGGGGCATGGCCGCAGATCACGCGGCCCATATCAAACTGCGTGAAGAACACCTCGCGCCGGACGAGCGTCAGGCGCTGGAACAGTTGGGCTTTGCCGAGGTGTTGCGGCAGCGCGGCATTGGCGGAATCGCCGACTCCGGACGTATTCGCTGCCTGCACACCTGGTACGCGGCGCACCTGGTGGTGCCCAATACTATTGGCAGGCTGCTGGATGCTCACTGGGCGGCTCAGCCAGCCGCAGACGGCGAGGCGTAGCCGTGCAGAGTGCCAATCAGGCCGCTCTCGAGGCGGCGCTTGCCTGGCTGCAGCGACGGGAGACCGCCGTCTGGTTGTGTACGGTCGCCGCCGCGCAGGGCTCTTCACCACGACCTCCGGGTTCATTGCTGGTGTGCAATGCGCAGGGTGAGCAGGTGGGCTCGCTCTCTGGCGGCTGTATCGAGGAGGACCTGCTGGAGCGTTTGCGTTCCGCTGCATTGCCCTTAACTGGTGCCGAGCTTGTGCCTTATGGCGTGACGGCAGAGCAGAATGAACGCCTCGGTTTACCCTGCGGCGGCCGCTTGCAGGTTCTGGTGCAGCGGCTGCAACCCGACCGGGACGAGGCGTGGCTGGAGGCAGCGCTAACGGCGCTGGCAGAGCGGCGCTGCCTGCAGCGCCGGGTGTCGATTCCCACCGGTATTACGCAATGGTCACCGGTTGCGACGCACGGCCCGCTGCAGCTGTTGGAGGCCGAACTGGTGCAGACCTTTGGCCCACAAATGCGCATGCTGCTGGTAGGCGCGGGTCAACTCAGCCAATCCCTGGCGGAGTTGGCACTGGCGATGGACTACGATGTTCTGGTGGCCGACCCCCGCGAAAGCGTGCGTGCGCAGTGGCCGGGGCCCGCCGTCCCCCTGCTGGACGGCATGCCGGATGACGCCGTGCGCACGCACGCCAGTGATTGCCACAGTATTGTGATCACCCTCACCCACGACCCCCGCATCGACGACATGGCGCTGATGGAGGCGCTGACTACCGAGGCCTGGTATGTCGGCGCGCTGGGCTCCCTGAAAACCACCGAGAAACGCCTTGGACGGCTCCGGCAGCTCGGCCTGAGCGATACGCAGTTGGCCGCTCTGCATGCGCCGGTGGGCCTGGATATCGGCAGCAAGACACCGCTGGAAATTGCGGTATCGATCATGGCGCAGTTGGTGAGCCTGCGCCGCAGGCCCCCGCCCGCGTGACCGTTGGCGTGCTGTTGCTCGCCGCCGGTGAGGGGCGACGTTTCGGCAGCGACAAACGCCGCGCGCAGACCCGGTCCGGGCAGACGTTACTGGCTACTTCCATTGCTGTGATTCGTGGCACAGGCCTGCCGCTGCGGGTCTGTCTGCGTCCCGGTGAAGCGCAATTGGCGCAGCAGGCAGGCTTGCAGCCGGAGGAAGTGATTGCCTGCGCTCGCGCGCGCTGCGGCATGGGTAGCACGCTCGCGGAGGGCGTTGCACAGCTGCCTGCATGGGAAGGGGTTCTGGTGGCGTTGGCGGATATGCCTGCTATTCAGTCGTTGACCTATCGTGAGGTGGCGGCCGCATTGACACGCGAGACCATCGTGGTGCCCACCTGGCAGGGGTGCAGCGGTCACCCGGCAGGATTCGGCGCGGATTGGTTTGACCGGCTGGCAAACCTGCAGGGCGATACGGGTGCGCGGGCGCTCGTGCGCGCGGCAGGTGAACGGCGAACGCTGCTGGCCGTTGCGGACCCGGGCATACTTCGGGATATTGATCACCCGAGTGACCTTGCCCGCACCTGACTCTCCGCGCCCCAGCTGCAAGCGGCAAGTGCCCGGTGGTATAGTAGACAGCTCTGCACCACACATCGGGATCCCATGACCACCAATACAGACGACCTGCGCATTCGGCGCACCAATGAACTGGTAGCGCCGCAGCAGCTGATCAGTGATATCGCCCTGGACGAGACGGCGGCACAGACCGTGAGTGCTGCACGCCGCGGTATTCACGCTATTCTGGCCGAAAAGGATGACCGCCTGCTGGTGGTCGTCGGCCCCTGTTCCATTCACGACCCCGACGCGGCCCGTGATTATGCACAACGCCTGCAGCGTGTGGCGCAGTCGCTGCAGGCCGACCTGCAGGTGGTTATGCGGGTGTATTTCGAGAAACCGCGCACCACGGTGGGCTGGAAAGGGCTGATCAACGACCCGGACCTGAATAACACGTTCCAGATCAACAAGGGCCTGCACCTCGCCCGTCAATTGCTGGCAGACCTCGCCGCCATGGGCTTGCCGACCGGCACCGAATACCTGGACCTGATCAGTCCCCAGTACGTGGCGGACCTGGTGTCCTGGGGCGCGATCGGCGCACGCACGACCGAGAGCCAGACGCACCGCGAACTGGCCTCGGGGCTGTCCTGTCCGGTGGGCTTCAAGAACGCGACCGATGGCGACATACAGGTGGCGATAGACGCCATCAAGTCGGCGTCCCAGCCACACCATTTTCTGTCGGTCACCAAGCAGGGTCATTCCGCGATTTTCCAGACAGCGGGCAACGAGGACTGCCACATCATTCTGCGCGGCGGCAAGCATCCCAACTACGACATGTTCTCGGTGGACGATGCGGCCGCCATGCTCCGCAAGGCGGGCTTGCCCGCACGTATCATGGTGGATGCCAGCCACGCCAACAGTCGCAAGATACCTGCGCGTCAGGTGGATGTGATTCGCGATATCGGCGCCCAGGTGGCGCGGGGCAACAGCGCCATCTTTGGCTTGATGATCGAGAGCAACCTGGTCGCCGGGCGCCAGGATGTGGTGGCCGGTGAATCGCTGGTATATGGCCAGAGTATTACCGACCCGTGTATCGACTGGGAGCACACGGAAACGCTACTCGAAGAACTGGCGGCTGCCGTGCGCACGCGGCGCGGGCGGTAGCCGCTTGCCTGTCCACGCCACAGGAGGGGATAGGGTGAAGCACCTGTTTTTGGCATGTGTGGTACTTGTGCTGGCGGCCTGCAGCGATTCGGCACACCAGGGTGGCAAGTCTGGCCTTCCGGACGTCGATGCCCACACGGCGGGAATGCAGTACCTGCAGGGCTTCCAGAACCTGTACTGGGACGATACAGGCGGACGTCTGTACCTGGAAATTAGCGCCTTTGAGCAGCCTTTCATTTACGTCAGCAGCCTGTCCAGCGGTGTCGGCTCCAACGATCTGGGCCTTGATCGGGGGCAGCTCGGCAACACCCGTCTGGTGCGATTCAGCCGGGTGGGCGACAAGGTGTTGCTGATGGCCGATAACCCCGTGTATACGGCGGGCAGCAGCAACGCAGACGAGCGTCGCGCCGTGGAAGAGGCCTTTGCCCGTTCCGCGCTGGCCAGTTTCCCCGTGGTGGCCCGCAGCGGCGATCGCGTGCTGGTGGATGGCACGGATTACTTTGTCAGCGATGTGCACGGTGTCGCGAGGCGGCTGAAGGACCGCGAGGAGGGTGATTACCGCGTTGATCCGGATCGCTCTGCGATCTACCTGCCCCGTACCCGCGCTTTTCCCGATAACACCGAAGTGGATGCGCTGGTCACCCTGGCAGGCGAACCTGCCGGCCAGCAGCTGGCCACCGTCACCCCTGATCCGCGGTCAATGAGCGTGCACCAGCATCACGCCTTTGTGCGCCTGCCCGAGCCCGGCTACGAGCCCTTGCCCTACGATCCGCGCGCGGGCTTTATCGATCCGGATTATGACCGGCAACGGGTCGACTATGCGGTGCCCATTGGTGAACCGGTTCGCCAGCCCTATGCCTGGCGCCATCGACTGCAAAAGAAGGATCCGCAAGCGGAGCGCAGTGAGGCCGTGGAGCCAATCGTCTACTACCTGGACCGGGGAGCCCCCGAGCCGGTTCGCAGTGCGCTGATGGAAGGCGCCGCCTGGTGGAATGAAGCATTTGAAGCGGCGGGTTACGACAACGCCTTCCAGGTCCGTCTCCTGCCCGAGGACGCCGACCCGATGGATGTGCGCTATAACGTCATTCAGTGGGTGCATCGCTCTACGCGCGGATGGTCCTACGGTTCCAGCGTGCGCGACCCGCGCACCCAGGAAATCATCAAGGGCCATGTGACCCTCGGTTCGCTGCGCGTACGGCAGGATTACCTGCTGGCGGAAGGGTTACTGGCGCCCTATGCGGAAGACGGCAGTGTGCCCGAGACCATGTTGGACTTTGCCCTGGCGCGTATCCGTCAGCTCGCGGCGCATGAAGTGGGCCATACCCTGGGCCTGGAGCACAACTTTGCGGCGAGTGCGGACGGGCGGGCATCGGTGATGGATTACCCTCACCCTTACGTCACCTTGGACGCAGCGGGCGTGCCTGACCTTTCCCGGGCCTACACCACTGGCCTCGGTGAGTGGGACAAGCGAGCCATTCTGCATGGCTACCAGCATTTCCCGGAGGCGGTGGATGCCGCCGCAGCGCGTGAGCAGATCGTTCGCGATACCTATGCGGCGGGCCTGCACTATGTGGCTGATGTGCATTCTCGTGGTGATGCCTTCGCCGTCAGTGGCGGCCCGGCACACCCGCTGGGGAGCCTGTGGGATAATGGCAGCGATCCGGTGGAAGAGTTGAATCGGCTGATGGGCCTGCGCGCTAACGTGCTGGGGCGTTTTTCCGAGCGCAGCGTGCGGCTGGGACGACCCCTGGCCCAGCTGGAGGATGTACTGGTTCCCATGTACCTGTTGCATCGCTATCAACTGCAGGCGGCGGCGACTCTCATTGGTGGTCAGGCGTTCAGCTACGCACTGCGTGGCGATGGGCAGGTGCCGGTGGCCGCAGTGTTGCCCGCGCAGCAGCGCGCAGCGCTCGAGGCGTTGCTGGCAACGCTGGCCCCGGATGCGTTGGCCATGCCAGCCGACCTGTTGGCGCTGATACCGCCGCGCCCACCGGGCTATGGCGGCGACCGCGAGCTTTTTCCCCGCGATACCGGGTACGTGTTCGACCCCCAGGCGGCTGCGGCCACCGCTGCGGGCCTGACTCTGGATATGTTATTGAATCCCACGCGTGCGGTGCGTATGAATAATAACCAGGCGCGCTCCGCCGCCCAGCCCGGGTTCCCGGAGCTGCTGGATGCCGTGCTCAAGCGCAGCTGGTATGCGGAGCCCGCGCAGGGTAATACTGGCGCACTGCAGCGGGTTGTCAATATGGAAGCGCTGGCGCGGCTGCTGCGTTTGGCGCGCACCGCCGAGGTGCAGCCCCAGGTGCGCGCAGAAAGCCTGGACGCACTGCTGGCACTGCATGGCTGGCTGGAGCAGCAGGCACAAGTAGTATCACCTGCCTGGCGCGCGCACTACCGTTTTGGGCAACTGCAGATACAGCACTTGCTGGACACGCCGGGTGCCCTGCAGGGATTGCAGCCGCACGTGGCTCCCCCGGGCTCCCCCATCTGAGCCAGAGCCGTTGGGCGGGTCGCTGGTCTCGC
>Ga0181372_1000149_pt1 | contig 17822 bp, 11 predicted proteins | sample LowvirmetaG_5_FD_130161 | JGI IMG/M metagenome (GOLD analysis project Ga0181372, IMG submission 130161) | Marine viral communities from the Subarctic Pacific Ocean - Lowphox_08 viral metaG | ecosystem: Environmental > Aquatic > Marine > Oceanic | place: Subarctic Pacific Ocean | collected...
ACCCCTACACTATGAACCATGCTAAGTACTTTACGATTGGAGACCTTTCTAATACGGGTAACGCCTTTCAAAATTACTTCAACCCTGACACCGCTGTCTCCGGTATGGGCTTTACTATGCCAGGTCCTAAAGGACCTCCAAGTAGTGATGTGGCCGATATTGATTACGAAGAACATCAAAAATGTGTGAAGTGGCAACGTAGTTCAATTGAAACAACTAATCAGTACAAGTTTATATCAAACGAAACCGTTAACTTTCTACACAATCAATATGTAAACCTGCCAAACGGTAGATTTAGTTTTAAACTCGACCTTAGACATATACAAGATGTCGCTGACCCTTACGCATACTACTACCCAGTCCAGGTATCTTTAAAAATCGCGGCTAATAATCCAGGCTCGCTCTTTTCCAGTTACTGGTATAATTTTAGAACCAGGGTATGGGTAGGTATGGATGATGCTGTTGCGTTTAACAACCTGGCTGATTATAGAAAAATTATTCTTCCTGGTTCACATGCACTGGAGGAATTAGAACACGTAGGATACCCCAATGTCGCCAAATCCACATTCGCCTTACAACAACTTAAAGGGGACCCTAACGGTTGGCACAAAGCGTCAGTAGACTTTGACCTTAGGGAGTCTGATTTTGATAGCGCTTCAAGTCGAAAGAGGAACGAACCTGAGAGTGATATCCTACACACAGAGTGGAGTACTAGGCCCGTGGAGTTCCACTTCTATACTGACCAAAGGACTGCGGCACCAGGGCTTCACGACCCCTCTGGCACTGTGTACATAAAGAACGCTAAAATTGTTGGACCCCCAACACCTAGAGAACCTCTAAACACTTACCACATTTATAAAGGTAATGGTGTTTGGGCTGCGACCTCGTCACTGTCTTCAGTAGACACTCCTATATCTGGTCACAGACCGAGGAGAGATGTTAGCGCGGGAACTACAACTTGGAATGAAATAGGTTCATTATTTGCGCAAAATATTTTACTAAATGATGCCCAGCAATCCTTTTCTATTTTCGGTATGGATAAATTTTTTAATAGAGATGCTCCGTACGGAAATACTGAGGTGTACGCGGGCGTTAACGGTTCTATGGTTTCCTCTATGTGGTCGGCTGAAAAAGAAAGCGTTTACGAACTAATGCTTTTTCATACTGTAGGAAGTGACTTAGAAATTCACAACGTTACCCTTACTGATGCTGCTACTACATTTTATGATGGCCCCTCATCTCATAAGAAAACTAAATTTACCTCCGAGCCTTTTGTCGAGTCCCATTATTTGACCCACCCTGGTGGCTGGTCTGTAGACTTTAAATACAAAACCTCTGATGGGGTTACATCAGACACCCCCCCTAAAATAACAACCTTCACTAGTGGGTTAAAGGATTCCGACACTTATTTACGACTACAAAATATTAGTGTCGGCAGGCCACCTGTAGAGAATTATCACACCACATATACAAATTATTGTGACACTGTAGAAAACTTTGGAATGACCCCAGGAGCTAGATACGCTTTTGCCTTTGACCACGCTTCAGTTCAAAATCAGATGAGCGAAGCTATTGTGGCACAGTGGGACAATACTGTATACATTTTATCAGGAACGGGTAGCAAAACAGAGTGGGTACCTAACTCTCTTAACAACCAAACTCCTAACTCTGCCTCGTATAGAGCTATAGACACTTTTGCTGTCGGCACGGGCCAGTATAAAGAAAAACTAACAAGAGACTATGTTACTCCTGAGTTTGTATTGCCGACGAACATTCCTGCTCATGCGTTAATAGGTATTAAAATAAAAGAACGTCCTCAACATAGGGACAATTGGAACTCTATAAAAAATAATTTTAGAGCGTATAGAGTGTGTAATGCGATTGAAACAAGTTCCGTAATTCCTCACTTCCCTGAAGAACAGGACTATACTGTGCAACCTCCTACTGAGGCAAGTACCCCCGGAGAGTTTGGTCATTTCCAAAACGCACTTGAGTTTTATCCTGCTTCTGGTACTGCCTGGGATTATCATGCTAGTACTACTGCACACATCCCTACTTATGAAAAAGCTGTACACTTAGGGGCTTACCTCCCTGGTAGTGGTCTTGATTTTTCCTCAGGAGCGTTTGGAATCGTAGGAAACCACGCGGACAACTGGAACAACCCGACAACTACTTTTTCTGGAACGTTAAACAAGTTTAGCGCCGTCACTCCTAAAGGACACATCTTAAGACATACAGGTTTAAATACTCACGGGAATTGGCTGTTAGATAGTAGTGCAGGATTAACCGTCTCAGGACCTTTTGATGATACGGGAGCAACAGACCTTCCCGCAAACTCGGGTAGAGTTGTTAAATATGCTTTAACCCTGACCAGAGCTGAGGTTGAATACCTTACGTATTACTCCGGAGGTATTGAGACAGCAGGATTATGGACTATAAATTACGCCGAGTCAGCAAAGAAGAAACATTACAAATATGGGAGCCCCCCTTTCTTAGTTTCAGGAACCGGCGTACCTTACGATGACAGCCTATATAATTTGAAAGATTATGAAGAACCTGATTGGAGTTTGTTTGCAAAGAAAGTATTTTTAGCTGGAGGGTTAAAAATGCATGCAGATTCTGAATATCTGACTATAATATGGAGCTTAAAGTTTTAAAATGAGATTATCCGACTTAAACAGTATTAGTGGACACCTTGAAGTTTACAAGGTGTATCCTGATGGAGCTGAAGAGCTACATTACAGTGAGCACAACGTCATTACCAGCGGTATGGGCGTTAATCTAGCTCACGCCTTTGCCGCAGACGCGGACTCTAACGTAAGCTCCTTTCAAGCTAATTGGATGCAGGTTGGTACCGGCGCCTCGTCCGTAGCAATTCGAGCTCGGGATAACGTACAAGTTTCAGGTAGAGCCGACCTCTTGTCAGCCATCCCTGCCATTGAGTACGGAAGTGAAAATACTATAGGGCTTACAGTATCTTCTATGAAGTACTTAACTTCAGCAGGGACATTAATAAACAACGACTTTGTAAAAATCCCTAACGCATTTATACACCGAGTATCTGACAGGAAAGTTATGTGGAGGCTTATTTTAAACGATAGTGCCTGCAACGTTCCTGACCATATTACCAACGGTGGAGCACTATGTGAGGTTGCAATCTTCGCGAACAACCCAAGGGAAGTATCCCCCCCGGTTTTGCATATGATTGCCTATCGAGCTTTTGCTAACATAGTTAAAACAAACGAATTCACCTTAGATTTTAGGTGGACAATTGAATTCTAATGGCATACCAAAATTTCACATCTCTTACACAAGGAACCACCTCTCATACTGAGGTGTTCCCTAGCATCACCATGTTTGATGCGAGTACTTTTTATAACTGGGAACAAGACAACATCCCACTTCAGCAACTTAAAGACAGGACTGATACCCTTCTTCGCCATGCTGGTTTTAATGAGTCATCGCGTCCTACAGGCGCAACAGCAGTAACTTATACGTTATCGTCTGCTGAAAACGCGGAATACGGAATTTACTCTGATATGAATAAAATCCTAGACCTTATTCCTAAAAAACTAACATACAAAGTTTTAGTTGAGGTTTGTAAGTACGGAGCATTAGGAACTTGGGACCTAGCAAATGTTGTAACTGAAGGTGATGGTCAATTAGAAATTAGAAACAGGCTATTCGCTAAAGACTCTAGCTCTACAGTAGTGGCTGTCTCGTCATCCCATGTCGGAGCCGAGGGAGCAGTAAACACACTTTGCCAGGTTGGTAATGGCAGTGATACTGATTTGTGGACTGCTTTAACAAATGTTAAATCTACAAGGTTTAACTACGGCATATACGATTCTACCTCTTGGCAAACTAGTGGTTCTAGAGGATTCTTTCAGAGAGGTCCCGACTTAGTAGATGAAACTTTAAATCTTTCTGTTTGGACAGAAGGAGTGTCTGCACATGCTGTCGCCACCGGAGTTTCTGGTTTACCTTACGCAGCCACTAATGATTTGTCTATTGCAACTTTAGACCCTTCTCCATCTTCTATGAGTAATCGAAAGACATACCTAGGAGCCGCTAGAGGAGCAGACACAACCTCTCATACTGCAACAGGAAGTGTTTATGGTAATGTGTATCATGGCATTTCGATTAGAGGTTGCCGCGGTGATATTAAATTAACAGGTTTGTGTGTCGATGGCTCAAACTACGGAACGGGAGCTACCTTAAAGCATGTACGAACCCACGGTATTGAAATTGTAGACTCAGAGATTATTCTGGAAGATTGTGCCGTAATGAGATGCTCCAAGGCTGGAGTATATGTTAAGAACTCAAGTGTAAGTATAGCCAGCGGTTTAGTTTGCTATCGTAACTATGAGCATGACGGCGGAACTGTAGCTAGAACTTCCAACCACGACAACTACGGTGTTGGTTTGTACGCAGTAAATTCTGAAATCTTTTTTGCCTCGGTAGACGAAAGCACTGATGCTTTAACCCTTGCCGCGCAACCAAATGAACGACGTAATCTTTACAACTTTACTAAAAACGAAATTGGAATTTTACTAGAATCTTCAAAACTACATGGAGGAACTTTGTGGACTGAAACAAACAACCTTTTACCAAGAACACGAGGTGCTGGTAATGATAACGTGACTTCCTTCTTACAAACTTACGGAAACAAAACCGGCTTAAAATTAGAAGGTTCTCAAATAACATGGCTTGGTATTTTTGATTCTTTTTTAAATCATAATCACGGAGTTGAATCCAATAATTCTACTTTAAATCTTACTCAATTCACTGTTGAAGACAATGGGTTAACGGGGTTTGCCCTGGATAACTCAAGACTAGTTTATGGTTATTTCGGAGATAAGTTAGGAGGCGATACGAATGGCCACAATGGAGATAGTTCCGTTTCTTATAAACGGTCCTACACATGTTCACGAAACGGACAGAACTTAATACTTGATAATGGTAGCCAAGTAAACCCGTATAAGTGTGACGAGGTTAGAAAGAATCTTGGGTGCTGGGGTGGAGCTGGTGAAAATATTAATGGTGGCGCTAAATCCTTACTTTATGATTACATGTTTGCAGTAGGTGCAAGTAAAACGATTACGACCGCAACCGACACTTGCGACCTTCCCGCTATTGTGGCAAAGAATGGTTCTCGCGCTGAGTTTGTAGGTTTAGCCTGTGCCTCAAAGTCCCAATTTTCTAGTATTAAAGGGGCTTGTGTGTCTGTAACTGATAACTCAAAAGTTGTATTTAGAGGTACAAGCAAAGCACGTACATCCTTAACCACTGTACCTCAAGCCGCTATGGCAGTAGATGAACTAAGCCACAACTGGCAAACAGCTGGCGTGTACTCAGGTAGAAATTCTGTAGTTGAATTTACAGGACCTACTAAATTATCAAGATTTGGAGTCCCTGTTCTTGCTGAGGATGGTTCTACTATGCTGTTTGGTCCCCCGACTATTGACGGGAGTGAGACTAAGGTAGATGTCGACCGGTTTAACTGTAGTTCTATTCAAACGGATAGCACGAACGATGCTGAACAAACTTCTGTGGAAATACACTCAACCCGTGCGGGTTTAGTTGTGAATAAAAATTCAAATATTAGAATATATCATATTGGTGGATGGGCAAGCGATTCAAATCACTTATCCAATTATTCAACAGACCCTTTAATGAACAACAATCACCCATCCCAGATGGACCGACAGTTGTCTGCATGTACGTCTGCCGGATACTTTAGATTTTTCCCTAACGGGTTTACAAGTGGTATGATTGGTTTAGAATCTGTAAAACTAGCAAACACCCCTGCTCGTCACAAAAGAGACGTTTCCTTAAGCCAAGGCATTTCTAACCCCGAGCAATTGCTTGTAATGTCTGTTGGCGGAATGTGTGTCAGAGCGATTGGAAACAGTACTGTGGATGTAAACGGAGTTAACTTCAAATTTGAAGGAGACGCCTCTAGCTGTTCAGGGGTATTTTATGATTACAAAGGACCACACAGACTGCAGAACAACTTCGACCCTTACTTAGCTAATGGTACGAACTGGTGGTCGCGTACAGCCCCAACTACACTGGCCTCTCATGAACCAGGAGGTTACATGATGGACAGTTCAGCTTTTAATGCTTCAGGAATTACTAAAGTTAGGTTTAACAACGGCAATGCGGCAACTTTGTATAATGCAAGCTCGTTCATGCCAGAACCAAACTCCGAACAGAATGGATATGCCGATGGCACATTACCTTCAATTGTATATCCGGCATATGCATCTAATTTAATGATGTGGAATATCGCTGACACTTCACGTATTCACGTCGCAAACTGTAAGATTAACACGTTAGACCCAAGCTCTTGGTGTGAAGCAAACAATGCTCACGGACCTAGAGGTAAGTGGGCTAACGGTGTTGCTTTAGATTATTACGGAGCTGGAGGTTTGGCGACAACATACAACCCTAAACTTCGCGTTGCGGATTTAGATAGAGGTTTTGAGAATTACGGTATTTTCCGATTGCTTCTCGGGCATAGAGGTCACCTAAAATCTCTGGTAGAGGTTAGTGGTGGTACCTTAGGAGACAACGTAATCAGTCCAGGATTCCAATTCGGCGGAGCTATAGACCAAATTAATGGCGCGGGATATCAAACTTGGTCCCGGCATGCTATGAGTTTGTCCGGTTCTGATGAGTTGTTGATGTCTACCGGTCTAGAAGGAGCCAGCGCTGTTAATGCGATTGGAGGTTTTTCTGGAACCGAAGACGTTTTTGGTCAAGGTTGGGCTGCTTCAGCAACTAACCATCCTGCTGGAATACAAGGCATGATTAATGAATACGTTGACTCACGCGGGGTTACTCGAAGGAATGTACCTGGTATGCCTATACCTCCATTGCATATGGATTGGCAAGGTTATATGAGAAACTTCTTAGATGAATCCGGCGCTAACTTGTTTACGAACGCTAAACATGCTTCTAGTAAAAAAGTTAACGCGCTTTCAATTTACCACTCAACTACAAACGCTCATGGCGTTGGAGGAGAGGGAAGAGATGCGGATACGAATGACGCCACTTATGGTGTAGGTTGTCGCTCTTTAAATCTTTTCGACTTAGATAGGTTACTATAATGGCTAGAGAACGAATTAATCCAAACATTAGATATTACCTCCCGGGGGACCCTTACTACTATAAAGTAGATAATCTCCCTCTTGAGGACTTACAAGCTAACGATATGTCTCTGCAGGAGCAAATCGATAATTTAAATACAAGAATCGATAATGTTTTGAACACTCCTGACCGGGGAGTTTTTTCTGAACTTCTTCCTTATTTTAATAGGGACGGAGTGGTGCGAGTGAAGGATGGTAATTTTATTGCTCGTGTAAATACCAAGGCGAACTTTGAAAATGGTCTAATGGAAAGAAAGTTCGGGTCTGACGTCGACTCCGAAACTGTGTCCTTATCTGACCCTGGTGGTTCAGGCCAAGCAAGAACCTTGGATGCCGGAAGAAGTATGGCCGAACAGTTCGAAGCTAAGTCAGCAGTAAGAAACGCTGTTATACAGTACGTCGATACCCACGAGATTGAAATTCCATCTTTTAACGATGAGGACTTTACAGACAGTGACGCCCCGGACTACAGAATAGATTTACTGTACATCCAGGCTTCCCCCGGAATGGATGAGTCTAACGAAACGATGCAAAGGTTCGGCAACGCGGAGGACACTGCAAGATTAGGTTATGTAAGAGGGGGCTACTTTAGAGTAGACAATACAATACCTGCTAGACAACAAGGAGACATTATAAGTGTGGACGGCTTGGAAGGTAAACTTCTTGGCTTGTCGCAAGTAGATGTTCTTGGTAGAGAAGAAGGGACTATACCCGCACCCGATGATATTGTAAATAGCTCTTATAAAAGTAATACCGAACCTGCAGGCTACATTTCCCACACCCCTGGAATCTCTACATTAGCTTTAGATGTATGGGCCGAAGAACAAAGAAACAATCTCGGTGTGTTTTGTTTGCCCGTCGCATATATTAAAGTCCCTAGAGGGTACTTGGCTGGCACCACACTCCCTATAACTGGGTTAGTGGATATAAGACCTTTCTTCCGCTCTGCAGAGTTAACCTTGTCTGAACGACAAGCAATCGCGACCTCTCATGCTCCTAGTTTGAATAACCGATTTATGACGGTCGAAGACCCTGATTATGTCCACCTTAAAAAGGTAACGGTTCAAGGTATGGGTAATCTGGAGCAGCAAGACCATGAAGGAAGAATACAAACTTTAGAAAGTAAAATGCGAGAACAGGCTAATGTGGAAGTATTCCAACCTGTTAATATTGCATGCATGGAGGGCCAAGAAGAAGCCCCTTTCTACTTAGACCCAAACGAAACCGACCCGGATAGACTTAGTGGACGTTTCGAATTTTCGGACGGTCTTATGCCAGGAGGCTCCGGACATTTCAGGAGAAATAACGGAACCTATAAAAAGACTATTCGAGCTATAAGGTATGAAGCAGGCCCTGGTCAATGGATGTTGTATACACAAATTATGTTTCATATCGCAGACGAAGCACATGGTGCAGCAACGCGAGATGGTGCTAATTTTAACGACCCACATTTATCAATGCCTTCCGGGTTCTATAGACTTAATACTACTGAATTAGGTTATACTGGAGGGGGAGTAGATGGTATTATATGTACTCCTAATATGGAAATGAAGTGGGGGGGAGATGCTTGGGCTTATGATATTTTCCGCCAATCAGATTACCAAAATGTAGATGCTGATGGCAATCCAATCGGAGACCTAAACCCTGGGTATATAGACTTTGATTTCGGCTGCACTGATACCAGCAAAAGAGTTAAAACCACGGATTACCCTAGCTGGAAGTTTTGGAAGAATGATAGGTATACCACTTATTGGACTGAAGGTCAAATGCAAGTATCTGTAACTCTTATTGGTTTATCCGCGACCCCTGACTTATACTCTGGAGCTGAATTAGCAAGCGACCACATTTTCTAAAATGGTTAACAAAGTAAACAAAGTAAGGATGCACGGACCTATAGGCACTTACGACTATAGGGATGACAACGCTCCTTTAGAAGCACTTGCTAAAAATGACGTACTTCTTCAAAAACAGGTTGACACCCTGTACGAAAAATTAAAAGAAGAAGGAGACGCAAACTATACAAGAAAAGACTTTTTCCCTTTAAAACCTCGTACGGGAAATATTGATACTGAGTTGTATGTTGAACCTGGCTCTTTCATTTGCAGAATGCCTACAAGGTCAGGTCCGATGGATGTGCCTAAATCGAAAGGGTCCGGCATTAATACTGCTAGAGGAGGAAGTGAAGAAGATAGAGGGTTAGCCGACACAACAGCAGCCAACGAATTTCACGAAATGGGGGAATCACAAAGAACCTCCGTTGTGTTTTTTGGTGGAGGTGGAGTTACATTTGATGATTGGAGCGACGATGACTTTAACTGGACACCTCCCCCTTCCCAAGACCCAGACGCACCTGACCATCGGATGGACTTGGTTTGTGTTCAAGGTTTTCCTGCTAGTGACCAATTTGGCCGCCACAACACAGTTTTAGGACAAGACGGAATTTCTTGGCTGGTTGTTATTAAAGGTGCTGGGTTTAGAAACACCCCCCTATTTGGTGCCGATGGTGAGCCTGTATTTAATAACGTACTTCACACTGGAATGTACAAGGATGAGGACATTAAAATTACGATGGCCCGACCGCCGTACGGTTCCGAAGAATTCGACTGGTATGCTGACACCGGTGTTTCCAAATATAGAGTAAATCTTCGCAATAACCTTACTCAGGGATTAAGAAATGCTAAAACTTACGGCATGGGTAAAACTTCCATAGAAGAGGTGTCCCCCACCAGAACATATGGTACAGTTCCCGCACCCGATGATGTTGTGAATAGTTCTTACCATATTCCTCCTGGGTTGGATGATACTTTTCAAGCAATTTTATCAAGTACTTTAAATGTTACAGATGTAAACACAGGTCATGATGCTGGTGTAGGTTTGTTTACGGTCCCTGTCGCATATGTAAAAATCCCTAAAGGGTACAGTAGAACTCCAATCGAAAGTTCTTGGATTCAAGACATTAGACCTTTGTTTCGGTCCGCTGAACTAACCTTATCTGAACGACAATCAATCTCTAACGGTTATAGAGCTAGAGCAACCAACAGGTATTTTACTATAAGGGACTCAGAATACCAATACCTCGTTAATTATATTCTCCAAGAAGACCAGTGGAACAGATACGAACTTCGAGGCCAACGGGATATTAGTCTTGGAAATCATGAAGGTAGATTGCGAGCCATGGAGAATTCTATTGACAGGCCATTACTTCAAGCTGCTCCTACATATTCTAGACATGGTGACCTTCCTATTCCAAGCCTTAACCCTCAATACCCTAAGAGTTATCAAGGGGTTCCGGATTGGGGACAAGTATGGGGAGCTGGGCCAATATTGAATGATGGTGCTGACCACGGCGGTGGTGTTAGTTACAATCAAGGCTTATACTTTCATCGAGGTCAATTTATTCCTTGTGTAAGAAACTACCTAGATAGATTTTATACTACCCGATATGATAGTGCTCGTTGGGCCAAGTCTAAAAGGGATAACCCTCGTGGGGTAGTAGACCAAATATTTGGAGCAGACGGAAGCTTAGTTAGAAGACTTCAAATCCGTAAGAAGTTTTTAACTTATCGAACCAATTTATGGGAAACCGACAATTACGGCGTCGGTCGTAGCACTACTAAGTACCCTGTTGCATCGTACATGAATGAGCATAAAAGAAAGAGCCTTGTTCAATGCTATTGGCCGACCTCTCCAGCAAAACATGACGATAGTACTTCCTCTCCTCATAGTCGTTATAAGTTTCAACAAGTTGAAGTAGACCTTATTTTTCCTTCATGGGACCCAGAGAGAGACGCAGTAGAGGAATGTGAGCAAGTTTGGCAAGAATCCCACCATGATGGCAGGGGTTGGTCCGGCTTCGGTCATGGAGGCTCTAGAACAGATACCAGTAAATGGGTTACTGTTTGCACTACTTATGGAGGGGGAAGAACTGTTCAGGCTGAATTTCCTCACTGGTCTATTCCTCTTGGGATTGTTCCTTACTTTGTAGATGTTGATGCCTTAGGATTTGAGCCAGGCTCAATCGACACTTTAAATATTGATATAACAAACCTAGTAGATACCGCTAAAGACCGTGGAGCATGGATGCATTACAGGTTTAATGCAAGACCTCCACTGTGGGATGGCACAAACGACTGGGATTATAGAGATGAAGATGAAATCGCTCTAGGCCCCGCTAATGAGAAGTACCTAACTTTAGACGAACGTAGCGGAAGAATAGATACTGAAGGTAATGCAGGGTTTGTATATGGAGCTGTAGGAGAAACACAAACTTTCGAAAACGCTGAATACTCAGGTACTTGGAAGTACAAAGTTAACCAACTGTCTCCTGGATACAGTGGTTTTTGTATATTAGTACATATGCCTATTATTAAGACAACAACAAAGCACAGCGAATACCACGGCTGGTTTGACCACATTCATAACTTTTTCTTACCTCACTGGCATCACAGGTATACCACCGAATCAAATGTGAAGTATGCTGCGAAGCGTGCAAAAATCACAATTTCTGGTCCGGCCCATAGATACTTAAATGGCGCTTATCTACCTTTTGGCTCAAACTCAGACCAAGGGGGAACCACACCTTACGGAGCATCATGGATAGATTAATTTTAATATTTGGACTACTACTTTGTAGTTGTTCTACTCTCATGCCAATCGCAGGAGGTGGTGTTGGTGGAGCACTCGGCGCCGCAATAGGAGGACCTCCTGGCGCTGCTATAGGGGGAGCCGCTGGTGTGACTGGAGCACAATTGGCATTCCCCTCAAACTCCGCTCCAGTAAGTGATGCCGTAGCCTTAGCCGCAGCCCAGTCTGGCAAACCTGCTCCAGGAACCACTGCAAGCACTATCTATGAAACCAAAAGTTTAATCTTCCAACTCGGTTGGTGGTACGCTGCGATTTTTGTTTTATTACCTCTTGTAACTAAGCGCGGTAGAAAGTGGGTTAAAAAGTTTGGTGATATAGGTAACACCGTCTCCCAAAAAGATATTGACCGAAGGGACGAAGAACAAGATGTTCAGATTTCTTCCTTAGAAGATGCTATTGTTGAGATAAAAAAACAAGTTGGTCTTCGTACGGAAGACTAAATAAATTAGTGACGAACAAAGTCACATAAAAAACACTAAATTATGAGATACATCGAAAACAATGACCAGCTTGGCATAATGGCCGCTGATTCCTCCGTCGCCAATATGATTATGGAGAACCTCGGTTATGATACTGCGGAGCAGGAAGCCCCTAGTGTTATCGCCATTGACGACAGCCTTTTTGGTCTGGACTCAGAAATCTGCTCTCTAAGTGAAGGCGTACTAGCTATTAAACTTATTGAACTGTCCGACTCTCTGTATGAGAGTTTTGATGGTAATCCTGAACTTACCGAATCGGTAGAATTCGACGGTGAAATGTTCATCTTCGAAGATGTCGTTACTGATGACGAAGGGAATGCTTACGTTACTTTAGATTTTGCTGACGCTGAAGAAACCCCAGAAGATAACGAAGCTTTCGTTATGGAATTCAATGGTGTCGAATATGACGTTGTTGGTGAAGATGAGGGTGATTCTTTTGCTTACCTTGTTGAAGGTGAAGATGGCGAATACCACATCGTGGACGAAGAGGCAGAAGCTGATTTTGTCGTAAACCTTAGAGCTGTAGAACAAGAGGCGTAACCAAGATGCAGCAGAAGAGCATCATGGAAATGGCTGACGATATCTTAGGCGGAGTCCTTACCGACTCCTCCAAAGTGTCTAGTGCACAGGCTGGGGGTGGAAGCATGGCAATGCCTACAGAAGAAGAACTCCCTGAGTTGTCGGAAGGTCAGCATGATATTCTAATGTCTCATATATTAGATGAAGGCAAAGTTAAAGACACTGCTAAGAAAGTTAAAGACACTGCTAAGAAAGTTAAGGATAAGGTTAAAAAGTTTGCCAAAAAGGTTATGACGCCTTCCACCCCGGAGGAGTTAGAAGCTATGGGCATACAAGACAGACATAAATACCTCACAGGAGGGGACGTGAAACCATTACCTAAACCTAAAAAGTTCAAAACTGATAAGTCCGGAACGGTAAGAAATGCCGACAGGTACGGTGAAGGAGAGATAAAAGAAATGAATCAATTAAAAAAACCCCCAGTGGCTAAGAACCTAACTACAGAACAACTGGACGTTCTTCAAAAAGCTAAGGACATCTTAGGTGAGATGACCACTGTAGGAGGCCTTGGAGTAAACATGGCAGGAGGCAAGAAGTCTAAAGGTGGTTCTCATCATCGTGCAATGGACGTTAAGCTTCCTGGGGATGCAAGTCAAGCTGCTGCAATTAAAGCAGCCTCAACACCTCCTGTGTTTAAAGCAAAAGTAGCCAAGGAAGCAGCCCCTGCAGGCAAAAAGAAAACAAGAGTTATTGTTAAAAGAAAGACCAGTCAGTCTAAAGACGACGAAACTCAAATAAGAGTACACGACGATATGAAAGCCATGTACCACGAATCTTTTGATTCATTCGTTGATGGTATACTTTTAAAGGAGGATGCTAGTAAGGGATACCCTGGTGACGTAAGTGTTGCTGAATTTGGCCGCAAAGGCCCATCAAGTAACACCTTCGGAGGCGGAGGAGTTAGGTCTAAAGGCCGAGGACCAAAAATCCAACTTACTAAGAATCAGTTAATGACTGCTAAGAAGAAAGGTAAGGGCTCTGATAAAGACCACGAAACCCCAGGCTTTGGGAAAGCTTCATCACATTCCCGCAAACACCCACAAAACCCGTACGCGGGAGGTAAATAATTATGTATAGAAGAGGACTCATTAACGAACTTTCTCAAAAGCTTATTAAAAGCGTTGCGAAAAGAACTGTAGCAAAATACCAAAAGACATCAGACGCTGCTAGAGCTAAAGCATGGAAAGACGAGAGAACTCAAGACGCAGCGTCCGCGGAAGTCTCAGACCGGGCAGCCGATAAAGCTAGTGCTAAAACGCGCGGCAAGAGGTCTCAGGCTAGACGAGTTTTAGCAAAAATGGCAGGTGAAGTACACCCAGGTCGTTCAGCCAAAAATAGCCCTAGATTCAGCGGCGATAGCGACGCTGGTCCGCTCGGTTCCAAACATGGATTGTCTAGAAAGGATATGAGAGGTGAGGCTACACAAAAGAAGCCTGAGCCGAAACCTACTCGTAGTAGCGTGAGACCCAAATACAGATTCGGAACAGCTGGCTCGAGATAGATATGAGTAACCTACTAAGAGAATTCAACTCCTTTGGAGAAGTCCAAATCCTCAATGAGGGTAAGAGTGGTGGACCTATGAAGATTCGTGGGTTATTCTCTGAAGCTGAAAAAGTTAACGGCAACAAAAGAGTATACAGCAAGAAGCTTCTCGAACGAGAATGCCAAAAGCTAGGTACTATGATTTCTGAGCGTAGACTAGTAGGTGAGTTAGACCACCCTACAAGCGAAGTTGTTTCTTTGTCTAATGCGTCTCACTTAATTACCGGTTTAAAATTTGAAGGAAATCAAATTATAGGTGAGGCTGAAGTGTTAAATACACCGTCCGGTAAAGTCCTACAAGAACTCTTGAAGTCAGGCGTACAAGTAGGAATTTCTTCCAGAGCTACTGGAACCCTTGAACAAGATATGCACGAAGACTGCTACCGAGTTCAAGATAATTTAAAAATGATTACCTGGGATATGGTATCAGACCCGTCTTGCCAAGGTGCGTTCCCTACTTTAAAGGAAAACATGCTTCATGAGAAGCGTGACCCAATCATTCAAGAGTTGGACCACCACAAGCAAGAAAGAATTTACATAACTGCTTTAAAGAATAGTTTAAGAGAAAATAAATAAAGCATTTATAGGCGAAAGCCTAGATATAATAGATTACAAAAATGAGTAATACCCTAGACAAAATCGTACAAGCCCTTCCTGGAGACCTTTCCAAGGCAGGCATTGCCGAAATCCATAGCCTTATAAATGAGGAGATTGATTCTCGCGCAGAAGCAGAAGTGGCTCTCCTTGAGTCCAGAGTTAGTGGTTTTCTTAGAACCAAGATGGAGCAGATGAAAACAGCTGCCCTTCAAGAACTAAAAGCTTCTGATGAAACTTACCGTGCCGTAAGAATTTACGAAGCGGTTAAGCACTTGGTTGCAGGTGACATTACCTCGGCCGATACTGACAGTATAGCAAACGCTCATGCTGAAAGAATAGCTAGTTTAGAAGAACTAGTTGGTGACCTTAAGGAAAACCTTGAGGGAGCCCTAAGAGAAAACCATATTCTAGAAACAAAAGTTAAGTCTGCAGTTTCTGAGAATGAGGGTTTAATCTCTGAAAATATGGAGCTATTAGAGCAAGCTGACTTGCCGTTCCATTCGTCTGAATCCGCAGTGATAATCACAAACGAAACAGACACTTCGAATGAATTTCAAACAAATGCAGCCTCGGAAAATCATTTCCTCACCGAGGATGTAGTGCGCTTATCGCGTACAATCACGGAGGATAATTAATATTATGTTAAATAAAGACACTTCACGTACACTTACTGATAAGTGGAATCCTATTCTGGAAGGAATTGACGATTCGTCCACCCGTGAGAGTACTGCAGTTCTTCTAGAGAACCAAGCTCGTTCAATTATGAACGAAATGACAAAAGATGGTAACACTATAAATGAGTCTACCAACGTTGGTCACTTGGGTACCTTTCAGAAATTTGCATTCCCTCTCATTCGCCGCGTTTTCCCGGAACTAATAGCGAACAAGGTTTGTGGCGTTCAGCCAATGCAAGCTCCTGTTTCACAAGTATTCTACCTAGGCTACTCACGCACAGGTAATAACAATGCTGGTACCGCTAGAACTGAAACTGTTTACAGTCGCTACAACCTGACCTACAGAGGTTTGGATGCTGCTGCTAATGATTCTGACGGATGGGGCTCAGGTTCATCTTTGGATGACCAAATCAACTTTGGTGGTCCTTACGATGGTATGGACGTAGACCCTGGTTTGTCGGCGCACACTATTGCCGCTAACGATACTGTTGGAGGCCAAATTGCTTCTTTCCCGAATGAAACAAGAACTTATGGTTTTGATGTTTCAACTGGTGAAGCTTTAACTGGTGCTGCTATTCCGGAAATCAACTTCCATATCGAACAACAAGCTGTAATTGCTCGTACTCGTAAGTTCCGCGCTCTCTGGACTCTAGAGGCTGCTCAGGACCTTCGTGCGTACCACAACTTGGATTTGGAAAGAGAACTTACTGACCTTTTGGGTAAAGAAGTTTCTTTGGAAATTGACCGTGAACTTCTAGAAGATATCCGTGGCCTAGCTTATGATTGGACTGCCAATGATGGCTGGAACCGTGATATGCTTTCTATGGGTAACTCTAACAACTTTGGTGATGATGGTACTGGTAACTTTAACCCTTCTGGTTTCTACTACGACCTAAACCAAGATACACATGACCCGTTTCTAGGTTCTAACCCTGCAGGTGGACGTAGAACAGCCGGTAATGTTTTCTTAGTTGATTTTGCTACTTCTGCTCTTGGTCTTGACCCACGTCATATCGGTCAAGTATATGCCAACTTGGTCGCAGTACTAAACTTTGCTTCACAAGACATCTACAAAACTACTTATCGTGGTGCTGGTAACTGGATTGTTACTTCACCTATGGTAGCTGCTATCCTCTCTTCTGCTTCTAAGCTCGAAGGTGGTGTGCGTGCAGGTGAATTTGATGGCCAACTAGGTGCTAACATCCAATACAAAGGTAAGCTTTTGGGACAATTTGACGTTTATGTCGACCCACTGTGGCCTGAGGACGAAATCCTCATGGGCTACAAAGGCTCTTCACCAATGGATTCAGGTTATATTTACTCACCTTATATCCCACTACAAATGCTTCCAACTATCACGGACCCGGATACATTCCAACCTCGTAAAGGTTTGCTCACTCGCTACGGTAAAACTGCCGTATCACCTGAGTCACGCTTCTACAGAGTTATCCGTCTGATGGGTGCAAATGCTAACTTCCTACACCAGCCGTTCTCTACGGTAACTGGTACGTAATACAAGTTAGATTATACGTAAAAGAGAAGCTCATCCTTTTTATAAGGGTGGGCTTCTTTCTTTCCTATATAATGTGTAACAATGGTAGCATACAAACCAATAACAAAATTCGGTAACACTTTCGCAAACAGAGAAGGGGTCAACCGTAGTACTTCCGGATACTCTGATACACTCGGGGACATCGATTATGACGCTCTAAATAGAAGATACTTTAGTGATGAGGTAGAGTTTAATCGATTTTACCGTATAGTCCGAGACTTTATTAAAGCTCGTCTAGGACACCCCGTTGTTCGTGTGGAACTATCGGACTTTCAGATTCTTACTGCAATTGATGAGGCTGTCTCTAAGTTGGATTACCACGCTCCCGACTGGTGCCTTCAGTTCATGACGTTTCGTACGAAAGCTGCTGAAAACCTTTACGAGCTACCTCAGTTTGTAATGAATAACTTTAGATATGCGGCTTACAAGAAGACCCTTTTATCTGTGGCGAGACAGTCTGGAACTTTGGAAAACGATTTCTTTATTAAATATTTTCAAGAAAACTTCCTATTCAACCAGTTAGATATTGGCGAGTTCCTTTTGATGAAAATGCAATTGGAACAGATTAGAAAGGTTCTTAGCCGAGAAGGTACTTGGGACG
>Ga0181372_1000150_pt1 | contig 17812 bp, 16 predicted proteins | sample LowvirmetaG_5_FD_130161 | JGI IMG/M metagenome (GOLD analysis project Ga0181372, IMG submission 130161) | Marine viral communities from the Subarctic Pacific Ocean - Lowphox_08 viral metaG | ecosystem: Environmental > Aquatic > Marine > Oceanic | place: Subarctic Pacific Ocean | collected...
ATTCCCAGAACGCCATCAAGGCGCTTGAGGCTTTTTATGAAGAATATGGGGTCTGGGGCGATCGCTGATGAAAATCACTCTTGAGAGACTGCGCGAGATTATAACCGAGGAAGTTATCAAAGAGGAGCTAGCTCCCGAGATAGCTGCACCCGCTATTGCCGCAATGCTTCAGGGAACAGAGGCTGTCGATACTTCCGAGATTTTCGGCGCTGTCTTTGATCAAATGTATGGAGAAGGCGCCTTAGAGGGCGAAGCCGAAAGAATGGCTAGCGCTGAAGAAGAACCAGAAGAAGACTTTCCAACTGAGTATCAGCCTGGAGGCGCCGAAGGCGATCGACCGGTGATGGGCTTTGAAGAGAACATCAACGAGATCATCCAAGAAGAATATCACCTCCACATGATCGAATATTATCAAGCAAAGCTGCTACAAGAAGCTGCGCCACCCACCGGCAGGGCCCATAGCGCCCATCTCGAAAAAACATACGGCACCCCAGGAGAGATGCCTTCCACATTCACAGGAGGTCCAGCAGTGCCACAACGTCGACCGTCGCTAATGAGCCGCGCCCAAGTGAAGACACTTCAGGCATTAACTTCTGACCTGCCCAGGTTTACGAAAGAGATTGATTCTATGATTGATGATGGCCAAGATATTGCCCAAGCTGTGGATTTCATAAGAGGGTTTGGTGTTGATCCGATAGAGGTACTTAGAATCGCTCACGAACGTCTTGAACAAAAATATCGCAATCAAAAATCTCATTCTGATAGTGTTGAAAAGCCCGAGCTTCAACGTCACGAAACTCCTGGCGAATGGTCAACCGGCGTGGCCGGCAAGACTAAGCAAGATTTTGCTGATGAAAGCTATGAAGCCATTAAGAGATATTTGAAGCAAGATATGCGCCGCGTTAGAGGCAATATTAAAGATATGCTTGATCGCTATCCCGAAGCAGCATCCTCTCATAAACAAAATGATTAATGAGCTTCGAACTATCAAAACAAGAAAAAGTAAAAGAGATCTTAAAGTGTGGAAAAGACCCGTCCTACTTCCTTAACAACTACGCAAGAATATCACACCCATTACATGGACTTATTCTTTTTAACACTTTCGACTTCCAAGATGACCTTCTCGAAGATTTTAATGATTACCGTTTTAACGTTATTCTAAAAGCTCGACAGTTAGGTATCTCAACGATCACCGCCGGCTATATCGTGTGGATGATGTTGTTTCATCGCGATAAGGCTATTCTTGTTATGGCGACCAAGTTCGCGACAGCAGGAAACTTGGTTAAGAAAGTTAAGAATATTATGCGCAATGTTCCTGATTGGTTAAAGATAGCCACTATCAGCGTAGACAACCGCACATCGTTTGAGTTGTCAAATGGTTCATCAATTAAAGCCGCATCAACCTCTGGTGATGCTGGTCGTTCGGAAGCTCTGTCGCTTTTAGTGCTGGACGAGGCCGCACATATTGAAGGCTTAGAAGAATTATGGACAGGCTTGTATCCGACGCTATCAACGGGTGGGCGCTGTATTGCGCTTTCTACGCCCAATGGCGTGGGTAACTGGTTTCATAAAACTTGTATGGACTCTGAGGCGGGTACAAATAATTTCAACTTAACTACCCTCATGTGGGGCGTTCATCCCGATAGAGATCAGGAGTGGTATAAGAAAGAAACCAAGAATATGTCTAAGAGACAGATTGCTCAAGAGCTTGAGTGCAATTTCAATACGTCTGGCGAAACAGTGATTGATCCTGATTGCATGGAGTGGATGCTTTCCACGGTGCGAGAGCCAAAGTATAGGACCGGCTTCGATCGTAACTTTTGGATTTTTGAAGAGTTTGATCCTACATGTAATTATTTGTTAGTGGCAGACGTATCGCGCGGAGACGGCGCAGACTTTTCTACATTTCATATTGTTAAACTTGAAACGTTAGAAATAATCGGCGAATATCAAGGCAAGCCAACAATTGATATGTTTGCAAATATGCTTAACAGTGTTGGTGGAGAGTTTGGCAATTGTATGTTAGTGGTAGAGAACAATAACATTGGATACTCTGTGTTGGATAAACTTATTAACGAATATCAATATCCGAATGTTTATCACTCCATTAAATCTACGCACGAATATATCGAACAACATCAGGCCGAGGTAAGAAACTCAGCCGTTCCTGGATTTACTACGTCTATGAAGACGCGCCCTCTCATCGTAGCCAAATTAGAGGAGTTTATCAGAAACAAACTAATTACCATATATTCGTCTCGCACCGTTAATGAGATGAAAACTTTTATTTGGAGGAATGGCAAACCGCAAGCAATGAAAAGCTACAATGATGATTTGATTATGGCGCTAGCTATAGCGTGCTGGGTAAGAGACACAGCACTGCAAGCAAATGCGCGCGATTTAAATTATCAAAAAGCTTTCGTCAGTGCGATCTATACCACAAAGACTACAATGAATACTCAAATCAAAGGACAATCGGGCTACAAGAGAAACGAAATATTTGATAAAATGAGTGAAGCTGAAAAAATTTATGAACAATATAAATGGATTATAAAGTGAGGAAGTAAATGGCGCCAAGAACACCTAAGCAGGGGAAGAATCCGGCTAACAAGCAATCAGAATTATTTAAAAGACTCACCAGACTGTTTTCTGGCCCGATTATAAATTACCGATCGCAGACTGGACGCCGTATTAGGCGCCAACACTTAGACAAGTTTGCGTCCCGATTCAAATCTGCATCGGGCCAGCAGTTTAAAAAGTCCCTCTACAATCCCCTGGATACTGTAGCTGCAAATGCTATCGGAAATCAGCGCAGAACTGAGCGTTACGTTGACTTTGATCAGATGGAATACACCCCCGAGATCGCATCTACGTTAGATATTTATGCAGATGAAATGACCACGTACTCCCAGCTTCGGCCGATGATTAACATCGGATGCCCCAACGAAGAGATTCGCGCTGTGTTGGCAATCTTATACGATCAGATCTTAAATGTTCAGTATAATCTTTTCGGATGGGCTCGCACTATGTGTAAGTACGGAGACTTTTTCCTTTATCTAGATGTAGACGATAACTTTGGAGTTCAGTCTGTTGTTGCACTGCCGATTCAAGAGATTGAAAGACTGGAAGGCTTGGACGCAACCAATCCGAATTACGTTCAGTATCAGTGGAACTCTGCAGGAATGACATTCGAGAACTGGCAAGTTGCTCATTTTCGTATTTTGGGACATGATAAGTACGCCCCATATGGTACCTCTATTCTGGAGCCGGCCCGTCGCATTTGGAGACAGCTTGTTCTGATGGAAGATGCTATGCTGGCTTATCGTGTTATTCGCTCTTCTGAACGCCGCGTATTTAAGATCGATGTGGGTGCTATTCCGCCCAATGAGGTTGAGCAGTATATGGAAAAGATCGTGAGCCAGCTTAAAAGACACTCGGTAGTAGATGCTAAAACGGGTCATATCGATTTGCGCTATAACCCCATGTCCATTGAAGAAGACTATTTTATTCCCGTTCGCGCTGGTTCTGCTACTGATATTCAAAACCTTGCAGGGGGAACAAACACCACGCAAATTGACGATATTAAATATCTCCGCGATAAGCTGTTTTCGGCACTAAAGATACCCCAGGCATATCTTGCGATGGGCGAAGGCGCAGCAGAAGACAAGACTACTTTAGCGCAAAAAGATATTCGGTTTTCTAGAACTATCCAACGCCTCCAGCGCGTCATCGTTTCTGAGCTTGAAAAGATAGGAATTATTCACCTTTATACGTTAGGATTTAGGGGTGATGATTTGCTGGCTTTTGACCTATCCTTAAACAATCCTTCTATGATCGCCGAACTGCAAGAGCTTGAGCACTGGAAGCAGAAGTTTGATATTGCTGGAGCCGCTACAGAGGGCTATTTCTCTAGACGTTGGGTGACCGAGCATATCTTTGGAATGTCTCATGAGGAGTTCGTAAGAAATCAACGTGAAATGTATTATGATCGCAAACATGATGCGTCCCTACAGCAAGTTGCTGAAGCAGCCGCGACCGGTGGCGGTGGTGGCGGCGGCTTAGGCGCAGACCTTGGTGGCGATCTCGGAGGCGATCTCGGAGGCGATCTCGGCGGTGATCTTGGAGGTGGCCCAGAAGAGATGGCTGCTGGAGATGCCGGCACAGAGCCAGAAGCTGGTGGAGGTGATGAGTCATCTTTGCTGGCCGTCCCCCCGGGCTCACGCAACGCACCTCGAATCACGCCGGCCTCTAAATCTGCCACTCGTCGTTCTGCTAGGCACGATGGGAGACAGGGCGCCGCAGTCAAGTCACACAACAATGCAAAATGGTCAAAACAGATGGCCGGCTCTTCTTTGAGGAATATTGTTCCCGGCATGAGAGACATTCAAACCTTATCAAGAGGTATTTATGAGCAAGAAGCCTCTATTTATAATTTGAGAGAACAAACTGAAGAAGACAAGTTGTTTAGGGTCAATAAATCAGTTAAAGTATTGATAGAGGATTTAGAGAAAAAAGAGAACTTACTATTGGAGCAGAAGAATGAAGATAAGGCATAATAAAAAAAGAAATACAGCTTTTATTTATGAGTGTTTGGTTAAGGAGGCGACGGCCGCCATTATCAAAAGCGATCATAGAACCAAGAAAAAGGTAATTTCTATTTTAAAGAAACATTTCACCGAAGGGTCGGTATTAAAAAGACACCTAGAGTGCTATCGCTCTCTGTATGAGAGTGCAAACTTAGAGCATTCGACCGCCGAAAAGATCTTAATAGAGGCCAAGATGGCTAGCCGACTATTAGACACACAGGGCCTTTTTGTAAGCCAGAGCGATTTGATAGAAGACGTCAATGAGGAATTCACAACTCAGTTTTACAACAATTTTGTCCCCAACTATAGAACCCTGGCCAGTATCGCTCAAGTGTTCTCTACCAAGCTGAGTCCAAAAAATTCGGTTATCTTGGAGGGTCAGATTATAGATCATATGACACAAAGAGCTACCGCCGCGTCCCAAGAAATGGCATCCGACGCGCTTCTTGTCAATACATTTGTTCAGAAATTCAACCAGAAGTACGACGGAGGACTCTTGGAAGAGCAAAAGCAACTTTTAAATTATTATATTTCTTCGTTTGCTGATAATTCTCTTACCTTAAAGACTTTTCTGAATGAGGAAGTGTCAAGGCTCAAGGCGCACTTAAGTGAAGCTTTGAAAGTAGACGAAATTAAGAGCGATTCTGACATGCTGGCTAAGACACATCGAGTTCTTGAAAAGTTGGATTCGTTTTATTCTGCAGAGCTAAATGAATCGCTTCTCTTGACGATTTTAAAGACACAGCAACTTGCAAAGGAAATCACTATCGATGGCAATCACGGTTAAAATTGGCAAAGGCGCCAAATCTACTACAGTCCAGTTGGAAATGGATATTCGCAAGAGCGTGAATGGCGATCTTATGATTTTTGACCATGGCGACATTGATATTGTCTTGTCGACCACTCAGAATAAGGTTGTTGCCTTTCCTAAAGATACTTCAAATGATTTAGTATACGGCGCCCAAAATCGACTCTTCGCACATCTACGCAAAAAAGGCCTAGTTATTCCGGAATCTATTCAAGCGGGATCATTTTATGGTTCTTTTGAGGGAACATTGGAGAAGCCGTTTAAAGAAAGCCTCAATGCGGCTAAGTTAGCGCTTGTCAACATTGATAGCTTTATTAACGAAGAGCGCCCATACTTTGAATCGACCGAAGCAATTATTTCGCTAGCGGACGATGATCTAACTCATCCCGATAAGACAGACTCTACCGAATTAGGGGAAGTGCCTCAGCGCTCAGAACAGGGCTCTATCCGTCCTGGATTTGTAAGGGATCCCTATTCGCTAAGCTATATGTACACAATTTAAGGATCTTCACTATGTCGGAAATGAAGTTGATAATGGAGAATTGGCAAACTTTTTTAATTGAAGCGGAGCCGGCGGTAAAGCCTCAGCCTATAGGGATTACCTGGGGGCAGCTTATTGCTTTGATAGAGGCAACACAGGAGCTAGCGGCCGCAAAAGACAAATCAGACCGCCGCAAAAAAATTGCCTCCGGAATTCTGGGGACCTTTGGAAAGGTAGGATTAGATATCGCGCTCTCTCTAACCGGAACATCGACGCTCATCAATGCACTAACGGCAGGAAAGGGCGCCGCGGAAGTCATACATGGGCTAATAAAGACCTTTGCTAAGGCGCCCGATAGCGAAACAGCCAATAATCCTCTTTTTCATGCTTTCAATGTAGACGATGGCTTTACAGAACTTGTGAAAGATAAATTATTAGATCAGTTTTTGGACCACCTTTTTAAAGTTGCCGGCACACTGCCTGAGAATGCTCCTATTTCTCATATTAATCAGATGTTTCAGCACTGGCTCACGAAACAAACTTTAGGCGGTAAACAAGGCAATACGGTGGTCAACCAAACAGGTAAAGCCTCTCAGACTCTCGCAGTAAAAGGGCGCTAAATGGAACTATTAACATTTATACTTTGCGCCTACGGGCTCACACAAATCCTTGTCTATGGCAAGGTCTTTTCGAGACTAAGACCAAAGAAAGGCAAGCTTGGAGAACTAGCGAACTGCCCAATGTGCATGGGTTTCCATGTAGGTTGGCTATTAATGCTACTTTCTCCGTTTACAGAACTATTTAGTTTTGATGTAACTGTCTTTAATTTCTTCCTTTTGGGAGGCATATCGTCGGGAACATCTTATATTTTAACAATGCTCTTCGGAGATAATGGAGTGAAACATGACCTCAACTTGGACTAACAAATGGATGCTACAGCCCGTTCGTCGTTGCTGTAAAGGATCTTAGCTATGGGTAAGAAGCTTTTACGTGAATACTATGAACTATGCGAAGGCGGTGTTTGTCAAGATCTTTTAACCGAAGACGAAAAGAGATACGTGGCAAACGGTGGCATGATTTTGTCGGGCAAGCTTCAAGAAGCAGATATCCAGAACGGCAACGGCAGAGTTTATCCTCATGCAGTTTTGATGCGAGAGATGAAAAACTACTCTAAACTTGTGAAAGAAAAGAGGGCCCTCGGAGAATTAGATCATCCTGAAGATTCGGTTATCAATTTGAAGAATGCGTCCCACATGGTAACAGATGTGTGGTGGGATAACAAAAATGTGATGGGAAAGGTTAAGGTCTTAGATACGCCCTCGGGAGGCATACTGAAGTCTCTTGTGCAGTCCGGCGTTAAACTTGGGATCTCTTCCCGAGGCATGGGCTCTGTCCAAGAAAGCGCAGGTCAAACAATTGTTGAGGATGACTTTCAGTTGATTTGTTTCGATTTCGTATCGGAGCCTTCGACGCCAAACGCATTTATGATGCAAGAAGCCAAAGAATATAAGAACAATGTGTTCACGAAGGCAGACAGAATCAATAGACTATTAAATGAGGTATTAGAAGATGACTAAAAAGTTCTCCAGCTTTGGAGCTGATGGCAAGAGAATGGGCGATTGGAGAGATTATCTTTCCGGCAACAAAGTAGATGGCTGGTATGGTCTTGTAAATGAAGAGTACGAAAGGCTCGTTTTAGAAAGTGGCGATACCTATTTGTTGGACGAGGGAGTCTGGGAGAAGTTTAAGTACCTTGCCAGTAAGGCCGGCTCCCTAGAAAAAGGTGGCAAGATCATCGGTGGCCACAAATTACGTAAACAAGAGAGAGAAAAGCTTCACGCAGCAATAAAGGGCGCCTCCTCCAAAGTCATCAAGGATCTAGATCACGGTCTACGCGACACTTATCCTAATTTTCCCAATATGGAAAAGCAAGAAGATTGGGTCAGGGCCCTCGTAAACATTGGTGGTGTCTATGATTCCCTCGTACAAGCAGCCGAAGCTTGGAACCCTGAAGATCCCACGAAAGAAGGCACGATGGATTGTACATCGGCCAATGTGCTGATTGATATGTTGCGCAAATACACGCGCCACCAATTAGATTATGAATTGGCTGATATTTATAAGCACTTTAAAGAAGGTCAGGAGTCTGGTGAGACTCTTGATGAGCTTTTTGGTTCGGGCAAGAGAAGGCAGGCAAAGTGGGATAAAATTGCGAACGCAGAAGATCGCCCTAAAGGAACTTTAAAGCACGGCGTAGACTCTGCCGAAGATTTTATGACACGCTCCAAGCGCGGTGGCAAAGACGTTGCGTACACGAAGCGCGGACAGATGGCAGGAAGAGAAGAAACAGAATCTACCTCTTGGGCAGGATTGAAATCCAATTTGGCGCCACTCCTTTTGGCGGCCGGTGGCGCCCTCGCCGCCATCGCCGGCATATTCTTCCAATCGCCATGGTTTCAACAATTTTTCCAAAAAGCCGCATCCGATCCTGAATTCTTTCGGGAAAAGGTGGACGATTGGGTGAAAGATGGCGTCATTGGCGAACCCGGTAGCGTGACGGAGAGAGTGGGCTTCTTAACAAATGGCGATCCCACCACTTTTGGACCGAATGCTACTCTCGGAGATCTTCAGGCAGCAATTGATGGCATCAAGCCAACAGGAGGAACCCCGGGAGGGATTGAGGCGATCGCAAATCTAGGATCTGAGGGTTCCGGCAATTTCTTGAAAGCGTGGAAGGCCGCTCTTCTGGGCCCAGGGGGCGTCCCCATTCCCGCCAGCACTCCTCTAGAGCAAGTTTTCGGAATGACAAAAGCCGGCTTTAATCCAGATTTAGTGTCCGCCGCCGGCGGTCCAGGAATGAATCCCAATCTCCAATTAACCATACCGAAACAGCTTTTCAAGCTGACATCAAAGCATGTCTTTAAAGGCGTTAAGAAGTGGGCCGTTACCGGCGGCCAGACAGCCGCCGGCGCCGCCTTCCAGACGGCGGGCCAAGTGCTTTTACCTCTGGGAATCGCCCTTATGGCAAGCGGTCTTGCTGTTAAGCTTATTCGAGTAAAGGGAATGAAATCTTCTCGCGCACAAATGCTCAAAGATCTCTTGCAAGAGATGATAGATATCGAGCCGTGTGGTGGAGAGCCCGGGCCCGATCCCGAGAATTGTGATGAAGTAATTGAAGAACTGATGTCTAAGTTTAAGCCAGGAATGATTGTTCGCTATTTCCGCGAACACGGAGAGGGAAATATCACAGGCATGTCGCCGAAGGATGATCCCATTTCGGGTGGAGAAACGTTGCTAACGAGAATTGTAGCGATGGAATCGAGAAAGGGGTCGACCCCCGAAGAGCAGCAAAAAGAGAGCGATCTCTGGAAGGAAGAGAAGACAATTCTTATTTCAGTGAAGGGCATGATTGCTTTAGAGGCTGGAGATCGCCAAAGCCAAGAGGCCAATCCTTTTGACGCGGCCGCGATCCGCGCCTGTAAGTTAAACATTGGAATTCCCACTGAAGCGGATATTGTAGAAGCGTACAAGAGCGCTCCAAAACAGTCCGAAAGATGGGGCCTTGAAAAGCCTGAAGGCGGGCCCGCTAGTTTCGAAGGTGACGAAAAACAAAAAGTATACATGTCAGATGTTTTTGACATTATGAAGAAATCCCTGGAAGCCGGCAAGGCTAATGTCGATAAGGGTGATGTAAGAAAGGCTGTCATGGCTGTTCATCGGCTAGCCAAAGAAGCAGGAAATCCTCAGAAGTTCGTTATGGCCCGCACTAAAGCTAGCCATGGCAAAAAGCGACAGGACATTCGCGACTATTTAGAAGAAGCAGAAGTCGCCCCAGAAGCCCAGCTGCGCATTCCAGTCCATAAAATTATTATGAAGTTGCAACGCAATCCTGAGCTTAAGAAGGTTTTTGGCGTGCGAGATAAGCAGAAAAACCTTAATTTAACAGTTTTCATCAGTGCACTGAAAAAGGCCGGCCTGCTTATGTCAAAGGGCGGTGAGCCTTTAACAATTCCAATTCTTAAAAGACTTATGAAATCTTATGTTTCCAAAGGAGCCAGCGCTAGCCCATCAGGCGGAGGTTCTGGTGGAGGCTCTGCGAGCTATTTTGATGCGAAGGAAGGCAAGCGAAAGAGGCCTTGTACATCTTGCAAGAAGAGCAAGAAGAAGGTTTTGAAAGAATCTCGCAAAGATGATCACTGGGATAACATGAAAGAAAGATGGAAAACTTTATCGGGAATTAAATGAAAAAAGATGATTTAAAAAAACTAATAAAGCCCTTAGTAAAAGAATGCATACATGAAGTTCTTTTAGAGGAAGGGCTCTTGTCCAACGTTGTATCTGAAGTCGCAAAGGGCATGCAAGGAAGTCTAATTGTGGAGGCTCAAAAAGCTCCAGAAGCAGAAAAGAAAACTCGACAACATCAGGCCAATAAGGCACGCGCAAAACTAAAAGAACACCGCCAGAAGCTTATGGATTCGATTGGTGCTGACGCATATAATGGTGTTGACTTGTTTGAGGGCACCGCTCCGATGTCTAAGCAGGAGGCGTCGCCATCTAAGGGCGCCCCAAATTTAGGTAGCCCAACTGATTCGGGAGTAGACATTAGTTCTTTAATCGGGAATGCCTCTCAGGTATGGCGGTCAATAAAATGAGCAATAAAATAAATGTGAGTGTTTCTGCAAAAGAGTGTCGAGGCAACAATGACCGCTTAATTCGCAAGTTTAACAAGAAAGTGAAGAAAGAACGAATCATTGAACAGATAAAAGATAGAAGGCGATATAAAAAACCCTCTGTTGCAAAGAAAGAGAAGCGAGCCCGCGCCGAACGCGCCCGACAAAGAGAGCGCTTAAAGAAACAAAGAGCACAAGAAAGAAGAAAGAGAATGAACAAATGACTATTTATATTGAATATACACTTTTTGGAGGTTTTTAGAGTATGGCTATTTCATGGAAAGCGGAGGTGGGAATCAACAACGTCCCATCCTTTCAGGTTAGCGGTCGCCCGTATGCTACCGGTAGCGTTAACAGTACTGTTACATCTAAGATTACTTTTCCTTATGTAACAAGATGGGTTATTATTGTAAATAATGATACGAGCAACGTGTGTAAGGTTGGCTTTTCTGCCGCTGGCTTGCGAGCAACGGCGACCAAGAGTAATTATTTTGTGGTAGGTAAGGCCGATGCGGCCGGCCAGCCACGACAAAGCCAAAGATTAGAGCTGAAAGTTTCGGAACTTCATCTGGCCACATCTACTAATTTTGATATAATTGCCGGATTGACCACTATCCCGGCCAACCGCACGCAGATGGGTACCTCTTCTATTGCTCCGACTACGGGTGACACCCTTTATAGCTGGTCCGGATCTGCTGGAGTAGGTTAAAATGGGCTTCGGATGGGCATACATAGATTGTGCTGGAGCTGCCCATGAAACTGGTTCAGCCGCCGGTCCTACCGGATCAGTTCAGTGCTATCACAAAGAGGGCAATTCCCAAGGTCATGCCAGTTTTGTATTTGTTACATCGACCAATACTCTTCATTTAACAGGCGCCTTAAACATATCTGGCGCTATTTCTGCTAGCTCATATCACATTAAAAATGTGGTTAACATGGATGTGTCGGGTTCTACGTATTTCGGAAATACTAATGACGATGTTCACCAGCGGACTGGTAGCTTTGCGGTCGGTACGTTGGGTTCCCATCGCGCCCTTCTTAAAGTCGATGTGAGTAAACTCACCACAAAGGTATATGGGTTCGCGGGACGCTACCGAAGAATTACAGGAAACGGAGGCATCTCTTCAGGTGATTATGTTATCGGATGTAGCGGAAGTGGCAATCAAACTATCCAATTGCCGAGCGGATCCGCATGCTTAGCTGGAACTCATTTATTGATTAAAGACGAATATAAAGATCGATCTGCGTCAGCGAAGGTGTTTATTTCAGCATCTAATCATGTCGCCGGATATAACATTGAGAATCGTAAGTTTTATGTAATGGTAGGGACGATGCCGGCAATCAACCTATATACGGATGGTACTAACTGGTTCGTGTATTAAAAGGAGCGGTAGTGATAGATGGCCTACAATATTTTATCAGGCACAGTAATCGCCGCTCAGACATACGGCCCCGGGGGCATAGTTCAGAACGCTATCGTTTCTGGCAATCTAAGCACGTCTGACGGCGCCTCTATTGTTAATATTCCGCGCGTAACGAGCCCCGTTAATAATGGTCTTATCACCAACGTCAATGGCAATGCCAACACTCTCACGTGCGAGAGCAATTTAAAATTCGACGGCTCTGTGTTAAGTGTCACAGGAGAGATCACAGCCAGCATCGGGGTTTCCGCATCTTATTTTAGAGGGGATGGCAGATATTTAACCGGCATTAGTGCGTCTTCTGGTGGAGGACGCCTTACTGTTAATGGCCTTGGTGATGCCAATGGCAATCTTGTTGTTGGATTTAATTATGGCACCGCCGCATTTACCGGCGCGCGCCAGTGGAGAACACCGGCCTCTCCCACGGTTGGCGATGTAGTACACGTTAAAGCCCCTGCTGGGGTTAGTGACACAAACACGCTTAAGGTAATTCCATATGCCGATCACCGTCTTGATGGATTGGGATCGCTAACCCTTAGTTCCCCCCACACTGCGGTGAGCTTGTGTTATGTGGTGTCAGGATCATATAGAATATTCTAGTTTTGTGATTGTTTGTTAAAAGGCTCGCAGTCTTGTGATCGGCGATAAAAAAATATAATTTGAGAGTATTAAAAATACTATTTAAGGGTGAGGTAGAATTCCTTTCTATCCTTAAATTTGGATAGGTGCGTTTTCGCCTGTCCAAATGACAACAAAAAACTATAATATGGAGGGTTTTTATAAATGTCATATAAATTTCAAATTGGCAGTGCTGCTTTAAGTGGTGCTGTTATTCAAAGGTTGGGAACAGCCCTTAATTCCCAGTACGTTCTTCAGGATGATTCCGGCAATAGTCGTCTTGTCTTAAAGGCCGGCTCAAAGGGTAGCATTTCTGGCTCAGGTGGAGTTGAATTCACAACTGGCTCTTTCACTGGTTTGCTTCAGGGAAACAAGCTTTCGTCCTCTCAGACTGTTCAGGCTGATGGCGCCATATCGGCAGGTAAGAACAAAATCATTCTTGCCGCTGATGGTGGTTTGAAGATCGCTCACATGGATGCTAACTGGACAAACGCCGGCCGCACTGTTGCTGACATGGGTATTCTTACCACTGTCGATATCAACGGTGGATCCGTCGATGGTGCTACTATCGGTGCTGCTTCGCAGTCTTCGGTGAAGGCTACAACTTTATCGGCTTCTTCGACTCTTGATGTCTTGGGTGCTTCTCGTTTCGGTCCGCTCCGTGGTGGTGCTTATAAGGCTCAGATTACTGCTGGTGGTATATTCTCAGGTTCAGCTTTACAAATTGCTGGTGCGTGTGCTCTTGAGGGCGCTGTCACTGTCAGTCGTAATGTTACCAGTAAAGGTACAATCTCGGGCTCAGCTTTAACAGTTGCTGGCAATTCTGCTCTTGAGGGTACTATCACCACCAATGGTGGTCTTACAAGCAAGGGAGCAATTTCTGGCTCTTCGACACTTTCTATCGCTGGCAATGTTCAGCTCGATGGTGCTGATGACAGTCAGGCTTTCGTTGCTGCTGATAACATGTACTTCCGTGATTCTGACGGTACCATGCGCAGAGATTCTTGGAGTGATGTCATGGATGTTGCTGTTGGTACCGTTACAACTACGGGTCTCGACAATAGCAGTGGTGTAATTGGTCTCGCTATTCATAGCTTGAACGCAGAAGTTATCGCTACTGGCGACTTTATTGCTTTCAGTGATGTTGGCGACAATGGTCTTCACAAAGAAAGCGTTGACGATCTTTTCACAAAAGGTCCTGCTTTGGCTACAGAAGCGACTTTCGCTGTTGCTGATGATTACATCAATTTCCTTGATGGTGGCGCCACTGGTGACGCTAAGAAAGACAAGTGGGCTGATATCGCCGTACTGATCGCTGGTGCTGGTCTTACAGCTACCAATGGTGTGCTTTCTTCCGACGCATCGCCAACGCCTAATGCGCTGGTTCATAAAGAAACCTTGTCTGAAGGTCTGAACTATGTCACTGGAACAAAGAATGCTACGGTATATCTGCCACAAGGCGCCGACTTTGGAGATACAATTCGCCTTAAGTCTCAAGCTCTTGGTAATGGTAAAGTTATCACAGTTATTCCTAAAGCTGGTGGTGGAACAACAATCGATGGCGAAGCCTCGATTGCTCTTCGCTCGCAATATGGTGCTATTACTATGGTCTATACTCTTACTGGTTCCTGGTTCATTGTCTGATTAAAATTATCCAAGTTTTACTTGGTTCTTTTGGATGTCCCTCGATTGGGGGGCATCCTTTTTTTTGTGAACTATTTATTGTGGAGGTCTACTAAATGGCATATAACGTATTAAAGGGAGCAGTAGAAGGCTCAGTTGATCAGCACGCGGATCAAGAGATAGATGGGGTTAAAGTTTTTAAGAATACAGTGAGCGCTGCTACTTTTTACGATACAGACGCTCAAAGCCCATGTGCTACCGAAAATAATGTAGCGCTTAATAGATTATCGCGTGAAACCCCCCGGGGTATTTTAGTATACGAGGGAGATAAGGTTGCGCGCACCAATAGAGATCTCACGCTTGATGAAAACAACATCCTCCGAGCCCGCCATGCGGTCATTGGAACACTCACAGGATCGGGAGCTGGTCTTACAGACCTCCGTGCTACCAAATTAATTGGTAAAGTGAGAGCAGAATCTATTGAATATGGGAGAGGATTAGAATCATATCGCGATGAGCTTAAAGTTAAAGGCGCCGAAGGTATCAAAGTAGACAAAGAAGGTGTTTCCGTAGATTTATATCCTAATAGTGGCCTTGGCTATATTCATGACAAACTAACAATCAAAGCGAAGAGCGCATTAAGTATTACCCATCAGGGGCAGAACGCTAGTGACGATGACTTGGTGCTGATTCATGACACGGATCGTGGAGAAGTTCGACATTCGACTCTTAAGAATTTATATGAGAATTATATCAACTTTAAGATACCCCACCCACAAGGCCCTAAATATGCTCTTCAGTATAAAGGCCAGCGCGAGTTTGAGGGCACTCCTGATTTGGTGTTTGATCCTCGCAGTTCTACTTTAGATGTAGAGGGGTCAGTCAATACGTTAAAGTTAAAAGTTGCGTCGCATCTGGAGTCAAATGGAGAACTACGGGCAAACGGCGCACTCTATAAGGGCATCAAGGTGGTGACTGACGCCCAGTATGACTTTAAGGATACCGACAATACTGTTCTTTTTTCTCCAACTAAGCATAAAATTGTTGCTACGCTCCCGCCGGCTAAAGAAAGCGCCGGAAGAGTTATAACCGTAAAGCAGATTTGTGGCTCCGATGATCGTTATAAAATATCAAAGGCATACGGAGTGACGATTAGGACCGAGGGCGAAATGATAGATTTTTCTCGGGAAGTTGCAATGAAATCCAACTATTCTGTTAGAACTTTTCACTGCGACGGGGATAATTGGTGGATTATAAATCGAAGTGGATCATAATATTGGCTTTTTAGGTGAAGAAACACTATTTATTTTGATATTGGTATTATTTTAGGAGCCATTAAATGTCTAGTTTGTTGAAAGAAGCTATTGTAGATGCGCAGGCACTCAAAGAAGTGGCGCTAAAGAACGCTGAAGCCTCCATCATTGAGAAGTATTCCGTTGAAGTGAAGGAAACTCTAAATAAGCTTTTAGAAGCTGATGATTTGGACCTCACCATGGGTGGTGAAGTTGGAGCTGAAGCTGAGGTCGACGATCCTCTTGCTGGCGACGCATCCGATCCTCTTGCTGGTCTTGAAGATCCCATGGCAGATCCTATGGCAGATCCTGCAGTCGGCGGAGAGACCCCCGATGAGGTGGTTTCCGACGAGGATGCTCCTCTTGCCGCGGCAGATGGCCTTCCGGATTCCGATGCGGTCGAAGAAGGAGAACCAGTCGAATTTGATTTAGATTTGTCGGCTCTCCAAGAGGCTGTCACGCGACTTGAAACTGAGATCGCCGAAGGTCGGGAATTTGATTTTGAGGCCGAAGATCTTTATGAGCTTCTGTCAGAAGCAGGATCGGAGGAAGCTGACGAGATGTCTTCGGATGCACCCGGTGAAGCCGCGGCCGCAGAAGAAGAAGCCGCCGACGAAAGCGAAAAAACCTTAGAAGACGATAAGCCTGTTAAGATGGAAGAGGCACTTGACGCCGATTCTCTTATTGATGCCATCGTCGAACGCCTCACAGTAGATATGGGCGCAGACCTTACCGGTTGGGCCGGCCGATCCTCGCAGGATATGCGATTTGCGATCGAAAAAGAAATGGCCCACCGACGTTCAACAGATGTTGAAGACGAAATGAAGACTTTGAAAAAAGCTTACGAAGAGTTAGTTTTCGAAAATAAACAACTCAGTGAGCAAAACAAACAATACAAGCAGGCAACTAATGAGCTTAAAGAGGGACTACAAGATGTAAACCTTTCTAACGCTCGCTTGCTATACACGAACCGTGTATTGAGAAATACCTCCCTTAATGAGCGACAAAAAGAAAGAATTGTCGAAGCTATTTCGAGCGCCGGTTCAGTTACAGAGGCAAGAACAATTTTTGATACACTTCAGAGCACAGCGCAGTCCACGCCTCAGCGCGGACCAAAATCGCAATCGCTAAATGAAGCTATCACCCGTCGTTCTTCTGTAATTCGAGCTTCTCGTAAAGAGAAGCCTTCATCCGACCCATTCCAAGATCGGATGATGAAACTAGCTGGAATTAAATAAACATAAAATCATTATATATAAGGAGGTGATTAAATTATGTCTGGTATCGTTGAAAGGTTAACGGAAGGTATCGTTAACCGTGATATGCGCGCCGAAAGTCACGCTTTGTTAGCAAAGTGGGAGCGCACAGGACTCTTAGAGGGTCTTGGTAATGACCGTAAGAAGCAGGCCATGTCTCGTCTTTTAGAGAATCAGGCCAAAGAACTGCTTCGTGAGAACAGTAGCATGAGCGCTGGTGATGTTGAGGGCTTTGCAGCCGTCGCGTTCCCCATCGTCCGTCGTGTTTTCGCAGGACTGATCGCAAACGATCTCGTTTCCGTTCAGCCCATGAGTCTCCCTAGTGGACTCATTTTCTTCCTTGACTTCGTGTTCTCCCCCAACTTGGGAGCGAAGGGTGAGGAAGGCCACCGTCTTGGTAACCAAGCTGATAAGTCCATTTATGGTACAAATCAGGTCGGTGCTCAGATCACTGGTGGTGTCGACTTGGTTGGCGCTCTTAAGCAGGATCTTGGTGGTCCGCGTACAGTTGGTGCTCGTGGTTACGCTTATGCGTCCCCCACAGGTTCTTCGACTGTCGCCCATGGTACAGTGTCTCATATGGCTAGATTCAGCCTTACGAGTTCGTTGACTCAGGCACAGCTTAAGATGATTCAGTGGGATCCTGATCTCATGGCTCTTAGCTCCTCGGGCGCCGCACGTTGGATTCTTCGTGTTGACATCCCGGCTGGACAGTTCAGTCAGTTTGATTATGACACCCTGGGTGCTGTTTCGGCTTCGATTAATACTCTTAGCGATGTCAGTAGCAAGACTCTTACAGCTGCTAACACCGGTCAGCTCCGTCGTCTTACTCAGATCACAGGTAGTGATAGAACGGCTAATAACGTTCAGCTTTACTTCGTGTCTTCTGTCTGTATGGATGGCGAGACAACTTCCGGTGCTGGTAACCTGGGTCTTGATTATCCCATCACTGATAACTTCCGTTCGGTTGGTACAGCAATGGGTGCGATCGAGGGTACTACAACGTGGGGACTGGAAGGTTCTGACGATATCCCCGAGATCGACATCAAGGTGGACA
>Ga0181372_1000151_pt1 | contig 17795 bp, 20 predicted proteins | sample LowvirmetaG_5_FD_130161 | JGI IMG/M metagenome (GOLD analysis project Ga0181372, IMG submission 130161) | Marine viral communities from the Subarctic Pacific Ocean - Lowphox_08 viral metaG | ecosystem: Environmental > Aquatic > Marine > Oceanic | place: Subarctic Pacific Ocean | collected...
GCTCCCAGTGATCAATGAGGAGATTTCAAAAGTTCTATCAAATATTGTTGATTTTGAAATCTCACTGAGGAACGAGGATAAGAAACTTGATATTCTCATTAAGCATCCCTTATATGAGCCACGACCAATCGAGATGGGTTCAGGAGCAGAAAAGACGATTGCATCGATGGCAATCCGCCTCGCTCTTCTTAATATAACGTCACTACCAAGAGGAGATATTTTTATTCTTGACGAGCCAGCAACTGCCCTTGATGAGGAGAATATGGAAGGGTTTGTTAGGATGCTGGACCTTGTGAGATCAAAGTTTAAAACCGTTCTTCTGATATCCCATTTGGATAACTTAAAGGATTGTGTTGATACTCAAATTATGATTGAAAAGAAAAATGGATATGCTCACGTAAATGAATAGACACTATTTATATAAATAGGAGGCTACTATGATGAAAAATATTGTAGATAATCATTTACAGAAATTTATTTCAAGAAAACTTTTAGTATGGTTCACCGCTTCTGGATTTTTAATGGTGGATAAGCTTAATGGTGAACAGTGGATGGCCATCGCCCTCGCCTATGTTGGTGTTCAGGGGTTTGCTGATATTGCCATCCGTTGGAAAGAAGGAAGATTAAGAAGTGATTCCGCTTAAGGTAAAAAAAGTCTGCACCTGGTGGAAATTTAATTCGTGGATTGTGTTTGGTTTACCTATGATGATATTTTGTTTGTGGATTTTGACAGGTGGCCCTTATCATCATCCCATATCGGACCTTATAGGGGGGGTTCTTAGAGGATGAAGAATGACTTGGATTAAAGCAAAAACTGTTTTAAAAAAGATTTGGTTGTGGTTAAAAACTAACTGGTGGTTCCCGGTTGGTTTTTTGCTGCTTGTGGTGGGGTATGCTACTGGTGTTGTTAATACTGACGGTGTGAAAGACCTCTTCCAGAAGAGAAAAGAAAACCACAAAAAGCAAATAGAAATAATCGAAGCACAGAGGGATGAGGAAAGAGAAATCTTAAAAACATCTGCCGAGGCACAAAAGATACTTGCCGAAAAGTTTGCCGAGGACAAAGAGAAACTTACCCGAGAACATAAAAAAGAAATAAAGAAACTTGTAGAAGAGGCACGTGGTGACAAGGGCGAGTTTGGAAGAAAGTTTGCCGAAAAGTTCGGCATTGAATTTAGGAGCTAAAGTGAGACTAATCATATTATTATTAATCACATTAATCACATTAATCACATTCCCAGCACCGCTTTTTGCTGATGTAATAAGTGATGTTAAACTAAAATATAAACTCTCTCCGATTGAGGAGGGAGAAGAGGCTCCCTTCGCCGGATACTTACTAAATCCAGATGCACTAGCAAAAATCTGGTCCGATTATGAACTTCTGGAAAAAGAGAAAAAACTAGAGATTGATTACTTAACTTTGAAGTTTGAAAAGCAAATGGAAACAAAAGATGAGCTTTTTAACTCAAATAAGAAGATGTATGAGAATCAACTTAATTTACAATCTACTTATATAGATAAACTTGAGGAGAATGTTTTAGAAGACGATGATTGGACAACAGCGTGGTTCGCCGGAGGAGCAGTCTCGGGCATTGTTGTTTCAATATTAATCTTTTATGCTGCCGTAGAAATAAGAAACTGAGGATAAAACAATGAAAAAATTAATGGAAGGGTGGAACAGGTTTTTGAAAGAAAACCAAGAAGAAGAGATACTTGATGACATCAAGAATATTACTAATCAAAAAATGAAGTATGTTAAGATTGACTGGCAAGATTACTACGATTTTAACACACAACTTTTCATTCGAGACGAGCGAGGTAATTGGGTCCAGGACGAAGAAGGCGCACCAATCTTTCTTTTTAGCGCGTGGGCAATCATCGATCCGATGAGTGAATTTAAAATAGACCCCAAGAGCATCGATGACGGATATTTGTTAAATAACGAAGTTAGAAGTGTATTCGAGAAACAGTTATCCCCCAATGCTGACATTGGAGACATCGGCATCAATAATGGTACGTTGTTTGCTACTCTTGATTTTTCTCATTATATGAACTCTTTGTCCGATGAATTGGTCGATGGTGTCATGAGGAACCTTTCGCGCCCAGAAGAAAACTTTAAAAAACTCGCTGAAGATGTCCTCGCGGTTGATGATCTATTGCAAGACCCCGATTTTAAAAATAAACTTTTTACTACCCTAAACAGAGCAGTAAACAGTAGAGGATAAAACAATGAATAAATTAATGGAAGGATGGAAAAGATTCCTAAACGAAGACCTCCTTGCGGAAGGTCGCTTACAAGACACAAAAAAGAAGTTTCCCGATGACGCTGTTTATATTGATCAGTTGTCGAAAATAGATCCTTCTGGAAACAACAAATATCTTATGTGGATGGCGAAACAACTCGACTATCACGCCAGGGGGATGAGTAATGTCGGCAAGGAGACTATGGTTGATGTATTAACTGACCTCATCCAATCCTTCCATAAAAATGTTCAGAGGCTAGAAAAGAAAGACATCAATCAGTATAAATCCCTTGATGACGTTGAAGCCGCTATCGAAAAACTCGGTGCCACTTCCAAAGAGAAGAGGCAAAAGAAAAAGGAAGTAGCCCAGGAAGGATCTCGCATTGTTTATGAAAGTGATAAATATTTTGTCGTAAGACCAGACACAGAAGAGGCATCTTGCTATTATGGACGCAACACCCAGTGGTGCATCTCCGCAACTGAAAGTGCAAACTATTTTGAGGATTACACGGGACGCGGCAAGGCGTTTTTTATGATCCGTGACAACTACGCATCAGACAAAGACCCCAACAAGAAACTCGCCCTAGTATATTCTGAATCCTATGGATTTGACATACCAGAAGAAGTCTTTGATGCAACAGACTACTCTCTTCCCGTTCCCAAACTTGAAGGTATCCTTGGCGACGAATACAATGACATTTTAGCGGCTGCTGGATCTGACCTCGAAGAGCACGGAGCCGGTTCAGATATGACCGAAGAATTTGATCGAATTGTGAAAAAGGCGAGAGGAGAAATGGAATACACAGAAATCGGATGGGACGATGCAGGATTTGGAGAGTATTATTTTACTGCCCAATCCTATTTCAATCTTGAAGATTTTCTTGGCGTCACATCAGAACAACTCGAAGAGGAAGACATCGACATCGAAGACTGGGTTCGAGAAGCCATAGAAGAAATACGAATGTATGATATTGATCAAGTCGAAGTCTATGATGACGAAGTTTCCATTTACTACAGATTTGATGACGTCTCTCGCGATGTGTCTGGATTTGAAAAGATCGCAGAAGAGGCGAAGTGGGCCGATGAACTGGTCGGAACCGCTTTGCGAAACAATCTTCTGCGAGCATTAGCAGAAGAAGGACTCGGCAAAGCATCTGGGTTTGGAGATTTGAGCAAGAGACTTGAGCAGATGAAATTGAAGAACTTCGATTTCGAGGAAGATGGCGACGATTCCACATTGGACTTCGGAACAGTAATCAGCGTACCCCTCCAGCAGATTAGATTGTTTCTACAAGACCGAGGAATGGATGTAGATTCAGCTACATTCTTTGAACTCATAGACGACATCGGTATCGAAACAACTAGAGAGGCATTCAAGAAAGATTTTCTAAGCGACATTCGCTCTATGCTTCAAAAGGACATCCAAGCAGCCGCACAAGTTTCTTTGCCAGGGATTGAGAAAAGTGATGCCGCCGAAGAACTAGAAAAAATGGTATTTGACAACCTGGAACAAAAGTTCCGCATCAAAAATATTTTTCGAGATTCTGGCGGTGACAAGGGAGGTGGAGCGTGGCGAGGCGCAGGCGAATGGAAAACAAAGGGCCGTCTTGATTTTGATACATTATTTAGGTTCTCCCTCCAGGATGTGCCAAAAGAACTCGCACCAGCGGTTGCCTCTTTCTTTCAGAAACTTGACGATAGTCACGAGGAATACGAAAGGATCTTCCAACAATCTGTTTCAGATGCTATTATGGATGAGGTCAGTATCAAAAAGATTGCAGAATCAATCAGGCTCAAAAGGGAGGTTATGAAAGAACTCAAAAAGAGAGGGGTACTGTGAGTGATAAGCTAAACGACATCGCTCGCCTAGAAAAGGCAATCAGCGAAAGGTGGGGCGAAGAGACAATCCAAAACCCCAAGGCAGATTGGTCCGAGGACAAAGAAAAAAAATATTTAGAACAAATCAAAGACCTGACAGAGAAGACCAGCCAAAGCAAACGAGCAGAGGAGAAGGTTGAAATAGATGGGGTTTTTGTTTCTTCTAAACTAATTAAGAAGAGCAAAAGCAGCCGATCTTGCCCTGTTTGTAAGATTTACTCATTCGATAAAAAAGATGACGTTTATATGAACAAATATGAATGCTGTTTTAAATGTTATCTTGCTTGGGTAGAAGACAGAGAAGAAAGGTGGATGAAAGGATGGCGACCAGGTGAACAAGAAAGAACTAGACAATCTAATCCTAAATGAAATTTTTGGTTTTGGGAAATCAAAGTCCCCTTCTGACCGAATACCGGGACTTATTTCAAAAGATTCCCCTTTATCTGGATTACCTTTTGATGACGCGATTAAGACCAGCGGTGCTGCAAAAACTAAATTAACAAATTTATCAACAGGAAGTGATAAAGATAAAGGACAGCTTCAAAGAATAGCGGCAAGATTTGAAAGAATGCATCCTGAAATAAGCAAGTATGACAGCGTATTAAAGACAAAAAGGCAAGGTGCTCTAACCTTTTTTCAACAATTAAATATTTTACGAAAAATTAGGCTTTGCGTATTGCAGGATGATAACGAAATTAAAGCATTTCGAGATCAGCATGAAATAATTCTTGATACAGATTTTGTAGAACTTATAGACTTATACAGAGAACTTTTTCCCTGTACTGGGACGCCCGCAGGCTCACCCGTCACAGGAGCATCCCCCAAAGCATTGCCACCAGGAGCAGAAGCCCCAAGAAGGGATGGCGAAGTCACTCCTGTGTCTGGCGACATAGAAGAGGTACCAGCCGGAGAGTTAAGGCCAGTATCTGGAGAAATAGAAGAGGCACCTCCCGCACCAAAGCAAGCTGGGGCAAGTCTCCAAATAAACCCAAAAATGCTATCTGATGGAGAGTATGTATCTAGATTTGCAGAACTCGTTAAAAAGTATATGCTTCTTGAGCCCAAAACTGAAGATGAGTCCCGCCGACAAGTTAGTAAAATACTCGATTTAAAAAAGCAGATGAATGATTTGATGAAGCAGGGCACACCAGGTGCCAGGGAATTACAGTTGGCAATTAGGGGCGAACTCGCCCCTATACAAAGAAAAATTCAGCAAGTTGCTGAGAACCTTGTAAAGCAAAATTTTGAACAGATAATTCGAGAGGAATTAGAAAATTATATTAAGGAGAAAAAATAATGGCATCCGTACTAGAAATCGTAAGAGGCATTTCACAGGCACTTTCAAACACGCACGATGGGGCACTTGATGAAAATGGTGATCCAATCAAGATTGGCCTTCGTCGAGAAGAGGGAGTGCCAATCTTAGACGAAAGGGTTATTGACGGATTTAAAGTTTGCCTATATGGCGATATTCTAAAAATCAACTACTGTTGTGAGACTATGTTGAGGGATGTCCATCGAGGCGACTTCGAAGGAGATACAGACCAGACTGTAGAAGATATTGCCTCTTTCATCAAAAAAGAGTATAAAAAGATCACAAAAGAATCTCTTGGCTTAAAAAGCGTCGGAGAAATTGATATAATGGTTCAACGATTAAACAACAATCGTTCCCAACTTAACGCAACAAAAAAATATAAAGTTGCCGGTTTGGGAGATGAGGACGTTATGACCGAGAACGAAGATTCTTTATCATCGGAGGAAAGATTGGATAAGACATTCCGAGACTTCCTTTCACAAGGCAGAGAAGAGGGTGATAAAGTACAAAATGATGAGAGGTAATTTTAAAAAAATAAATGAGTTATCAATTGTCAAAAAAGGAAATGATGAAGGAGATTTTGCGTTGCGGCAAAGATCCTGCCTATTTTCTCAATAACTATGCGAGAATCACCCACCCAATACACGGGTCCATTCCATTTAGAACGTTCGATTTTCAGACTGATCTTCTAAAAGATTTCAATGATTATCGATATAACATTATTCTGAAAGCAAGACAACTTGGAATCTCAACGATCTGTGCCGGGTACATCTCCTGGCTCTTGCTTTTTCACAGGGATAAAAATGTTCTCGTAATGGCAACCAAGTTTGGAACCGCTACAAACCTGGTCAAAAAGGTCAAGCAGATTATCAAGAGCACACCGGAGTTTCTTCGGATCTCTCACATCACAGTTGATAATAAATCATCCTTCGAACTCTCGAACGGAAGCCAAATCAAGGCCACATCAACCTCTTCAGACGCTGGTCGCTCAGAAGCCTTAAGTCTTCTCGTTCTTGACGAGGCAGCACATATTGAAGATTTGGATACACTATGGACTGGCCTCTTTCCCACCATCTCAACAGGTGGCCGCTGCATCGCCCTGTCAACCCCAAACGGTGTAGGAAATTGGTTTCATCAATCTTACATCGATTCTGTAGAAGACCGAAACGATTTCAAGGCGACCATTCTCCCCTGGGACCGACACCCAGATCGAGATAAGGAATGGTTCGAGAACGAAACTCGAAATCTCTCAAAGCGCAAAATCGCACAGGAGTATGAGTGCAACTTCAATGCCTCCGGCGAAACAGTTATCCACCCTTCAGATATCGAAAAGATTGAGAAGAGGGAGAGGAGAGAATATCATAAAACAGGATACGACCGTAATCTTCACATTTGGGAATCGTACAGTCCCGAAAACTCCTATATTGTATCTGCTGATGTCGCCCGAGGAGATGGAAAGGATTATTCTGTTTTCCACGTTATCAATGTTAACAATATGGAGCAGGTGGCCGAATACCAAGGCAAGCCAGACATCGATCTTTTTGCCTCTATTCTAAATGACGTCGGTCGTCAATATGGGAATTGTCTTGTAATTGTTGAGAACAACAATATTGGATATTCAGTACTGACGAAGCTTAGAGAGATGAATTACCCAAATTTATATTATTCAATCAAGGGCGCAAACACCTTTGTTGAATCATATCAGGCAGAAACAATGTCCAATGCAGTATTGGGATTCACCACATCAATGAAGACGCGACCCCTCATCATTGCAAAAATGGAAGAATTCGTCCGAAACGAACTACTTATTATTAACTCTGACAGGCTCCTTAATGAAATAAAAACATTTATTTGGATGAATGGTCGGCCCCAAGCACAGAAGGGCTACAATGATGATTTGGTTATGTCTTTAGCAATTGCTTGTTGGGTTAGAGATACTGCAATTATGGCATCGCAGCGCGATGCGGAATACAAAGAGGCTTTTTTAAACTCTATGATGAAGTCGGGAACAACATTAAACACGGCAATTCCTGGTATGATAGGGTACGACAAGAAACAAGATTTTGAAAAAAAGAGGAAAGAATATCAACAATTCAGTTGGCTCTTCAAAGGATAAAGTTAAATGGCTGATAATAAAAAAACTAGAAACCCGGATTCTCCACTGTACCGAAGATTAACTCGCTTATTCTCCGGTCCAATTATTAATTATCGAACTCAAACTCAGAGACGCTTTAAGCGTCAACAACTGGATAAATTTAAATTTACTTCAACTTCTGGGTTGCAGTTCAAAAAATCAGAGTATAATCCGTTTGAAACAATTGGCTCCGATTATATGCACAGCCAGAATCGAAATGAGAGGTATGTGGATTTTGACCAGATGGAGTTTATGCCGGAGATCGCCTCCGCGCTTGATATCTACGCCGATGAGATGACCACCTCATCAGACCTAAAGCCTCTTTTAAAAATCGACTGCCCAAACCAGGAAATCAAATCCGTTCTCGATGTTCTCTATCATAATATTCTTAATGTTGATTTCAACCTCTTCGGGTGGTGTCGAACAATGTGTAAGTTTGGAGATTTTTTCCTATATTTGGATATCGACGACGACATTGGAGTTAAAAATGCGATCGGCCTCCCTTCCGCTGAGATCGAAAGAATGGAAGGACAAGACCAGCAAAATGCAAATTATGTCCAGTACCAGTGGAATTCTGGCGGTTTAACATTTGAAAATTGGCAAATTGCACACTTCCGAATTTTAGGAAATGATAAATATTCGCCATACGGAACATCAATCTTGGAGCCTTCACGGCGGATTTGGAGACAACTTGTTCTTATCGAGGATGCGATGATGGCATACCGAATTGTTCGTTCCCCCGAACGCCGAGTGTTTTATATTGATGTAGGCTCCATCGCTCCACAAGATGTTGAGCAATATATGCAGAAAGTTATGGTCCAGATGAAACGCAACCAGGTTATTGACCCTGACACTGGTCGTGTAGATTTGCGATATAATCCAATGTCTATTGATGAGGATTTCTACATTCCGATGCGAGGTGGGGAAAGTGGGACCAAAATCCAAACTCTCCCCGGAGGAACTTACACGGGTGACATCGATGATGTTAAGTACTTGAGAGACAAACTTTTCTCTGCACTAAAGGTTCCCCAATCATACCTTGCCTCGTCTGAGGGAGATTCCGAGGACAAGACAACTCTCGCGCAAAAGGATATTCGCTTCGCTCGAACAATTCAACGACTTCAAAGATCTATTATTGCTGAGTTGGAAAAAGTTGGGATTATTCATCTTTACACTTTGGGCTTCCGAGGTGATGATCTTGTTAAGTTTAACCTCTCCCTTAACAATCCATCAAAAATCGCAGAACTCCAGGAGCTTGAACATTGGCGAACAAAATTTGATGTAGCAACAAACGCAACTGACGGCTTCTTTTCCCACCAGTGGGTTTATAAAAATGTTTTCGGAATGTCTGATGAGGAAATCGTTCACGAAGAACGAGAAATGTTTCATGATCGAAAATTGGAATCTCTATATAACGCCATTATTGAGGGAGGAACTGAAGCAGGCTTCGGCGGATCTGGCGGTGTTGTCACTGAAGAGGAGCCAGAAGATGGCTTGGGCCTTGGTGAACCCGACGACGAATCAGCTTTTGAGGCACCAGAAGAAGAAGCCCCCATTGAAGATGAGGGGGGTCTTATGGTGGCTCCACCAGAAGAGGCACCAGCAAAACGAGATGATGGTTATACAAGACCAGGGTGGAAAGGGGCAATCTATAAACCTGTGGCATCTGACGGGAGAGATACGGGCGCACGAACACGTCATTATAAATCTCTCTATGGGGATTCGACTGCGAGACCCACTAAAAGAAACGTGTTTAAAGGATATTCTGGTTTAAAAACTATGTCAAAGGGAATATACAATGAAGACCAGACTAATTATGATCTAGAGGAAAGAAAGTTGTTTGAGATGAATTCTAATATTCAAAATCTTGTTGAAAGTTTGGAGGAAAAGAGGAAAGATGATGACTAAGAAAAAAAAGCACAATAAAAAGAGAAATACGGCCTTCCTATACGAAACCTTAATTATGGAATATACAAAGGCTTCTATGGCTGGGGAATCGGAGAGAAAAGAGGCCGCACTTGCTATAGTTAAAAAACACTTTAGTAGAGAGACACAACTTTATAAAGAGTTGAAACTATATCAAGCCCTCTTGGAAACCCGAGGTGTGGAAGAGCAGTTTGCAGAAAAAATTCTTTCCGAGGCAAAAGAAGTTCACAGAAGCTCAGTAAACAAGAAAAAACTCTTTGAAGAACAAAGTGCTCTTATTTCTAAAATTAATAAATCTCTTTCCAAAAAAGTTTATAGTAACTTTATTTCAAATTACAAATCACTAGCAAGCATCGCCCAAATCTTTAATGATGATTTTAAAATTAATAAGAAGATGTTGTTGGAAAATAGTTTGGTAAAGCGGATGTCCTCTCAGATAGAGGAAAGTGAAATGAAGCCGATATCAAACTTGGTATTCAAAACATTTGCCCGTAATTTTAATAAAGAATATTCCAGTTTACTAAGTGAGCAAAAAACGCTAATTTCTCATTTCGTATTTGCCGATTTTAATACCAATGTCCAATTCAAGGCTTTTGTTAACGAGGAGGTCCAAAGGTTGAGAATCAGCATCGCGGAATCTCTCAATCTTTCGGAAATCCAAGAAGATTATCATATGAGAGAAAAGGCAGAAAAAGTCATTTCTAAACTCAATGAGATGAAAGATCGGCCCATCGATAAAGAAATGATTATTGATATCTTAAAAATTCAAGAGTTATCCAGCGAGGTACAAAAGTAATGGCTATCAAGATACGAATAGGCAAGGGCGAAGAGGAAAAAACAGTTAAGTTAGATTTGGACGCTATTCGGGCCTTAGATGGTAATGTTATTGTGAAAGATCACCCAATGATGGATATTGTTGTTATGCCCGACAGATCCAAAATCCTAACACTTGCAAAAGAAAATATTAACAGTGATGAGGTATATGAAGCGCAAAGTAGCTTCTTCAGGTTCTTAAGAAGCAAGGGTGTTGTAGCAGAGGAGAACATCCAAGGGGGCAACGTTTATGCATCTATGGAAGCCCTCTATGAATCAGAAAACCCATATAACAATGTGAATCCAGAAAACTATGTTCTATTTTATATTAATGAATATATGTTACAGGAAAGACCTCAACTTGCTTTTCAAATTGCCTACAATGACAAGTGGGAAGATAGCATCACAAAACCACCAGAGGATGAAACTACACCTCTTGGGAAAGTCCCACAAGAACCAAAGAAAGGCTCCATCCCTCCGGACGCTCCATATTGGTGGGGCCGGGGCGCATTTAGGGTGTTTTAATGAACTTGCTTTGGTTCGTTCTAACATCTTACGGCCTAACCCAGATCCTCATTTATGGTAAAATCTTCGACAGGGTAAGACCTGACTACACCTTCTTTCATTGCCCAATGTGTATTGGGTTTTGGGTAGGTGTTTTTTTGTGTATGATAAACCCGTTTACGGAACTATTTATATTTGAGTTAAGTATCATCAATTTTTTTATTTGTGGTTGGTTAAGTTCTGGAACTTCCTATCTTTTGAGTGCCCTAGTTGATGATAGTGGATTTAAAATGGAGGTAACTAATAATGATAACCCAAAGGTGGAAACTTCAACCAGTCAGGCGATGTAAGTCGGGCTGCATATTCAAGCGGGTGATGCCCGCATTTATTTTTGAGGATTAAAAAATGAAAAAGGTTTTGTTAAGAGAATATTATGAACTGTGTGAGGGTGGCGTTTGTCAAGACTTTCTGACCGAGGCTGAAAAGAAGAAGGTGGCAAATGGTGCTGTTATCCTAACTGGCATTATGCAGAAAGCAGATGAGCAGAATGGAAATGGCCGCGTCTACCCTTATAGCACCCTAACGAGAGAAGTGGAAAATTATAAGAAGCTTGTCAAGGAACGACGTGCCCTTGGCGAACTAGATCATCCCGACGACTCCGTTATCAACCTTAAAAACGCTTCTCACTTGGTAACAGATATTTGGATGGACGGAAAAGATGCTATGGGCAAGATTGAAGTTCTCGATACCCCATCCGGAAAAATTCTCAAATCTCTCGTTGACAGTGGAGTGAAGCTCGGCATCTCTTCACGAGGCTTGGGGTCAGTCCGAGAAAGTCAAGGTAAAGTTATCGTAGAGGATGACTTCCAGTTGATTTGTTTCGATATGGTATCGGAACCCTCAACACACGGTGCCTTTATGGAGCCCCGCCTACACGAAGGCAAAGAGCCAAATATTTTCACAAAGGCAGACAAAATCAATCGTCTTCTGAATGACATTGTTGGAGATTATAAATGAAAATCACAAAAGCAGAACTTAAAAGAATTATCAAGGAAGAGCTTGGGGGTGTTGCCTACGACGACTTGTCGCCAGAGGAATTTCTTGATTTACCTCCACCAGAAGATTATGAAAAAGATTTGAGCCGGGAGGATATGGCAATCGCCCTTGCTCACGATGCAGCGGCAGAAGTGTTTAACATTAAACAAATTAGAGAGTTGCCAGATGAAGTCGCCAAAAAGCTCGCTAATCATATCGAAGCAATCGTCCGCGCTGCGCTCTTGGGAGAACTATAAGAGTGAAAATCACCAAAGCACAACTAAAACAGATTGTTACCGAGGAGACAAAAAAAGTTTTCTTAAAGCGAAGTCTTCTAAATGAAGATTGGAACAAAGTCTTGGGCGACTCGGCTGTTGTTAATACTGCTATTGAAAAACTAAAAACTATTCAAGCCGGAGATATAAAAGGTCTTCTAGGTGATGATGAGTATGAAAGGTTTGAGTATCTTAAAAAGTTTTTGGTTGTTCTCTACTATGCCGATATGTATAGAGAAGCGGAAGGAGAAGGGGGATACGGAGGGGATCTTAAAAAATATCTCCCGCCAGGTGAAATCGATAAGTTGGAGCGCGATGCTAAAACGATGGTTAAGATCATCATAGGTAACTTAATTAGTAACCCCGAAGAGATGATGGGATATTATCCTCTCTATACCTTTTTGAGTGACTTGTCGGGTCACGAAGTTAAGAGTATTGAAGATTTTAAAAAGGAATTTGAAGAAGCAGGGGAGGAAGTTACAAAAGACGCAAAACTTAGAGAAGGAAAGGAAAAATGAAAAAAGCAGAACTTAAAAAGATTTTAATGCCCCTCATCAAAGAGTGTATCAAAGAGTCTCTACAGGATACAACCTTTCTTAATACAATCGTTTCTGAGGTTTTACAGGTTGCTGGCTCCAAAGCACTTCTTAGGGAGAGCGTCCAACTTGCAGCCCCACAGCCCAAACCTCAAGCAACTTTCACAAATGATCTCTATACGGAAAGTACTAAAAAACAAAAACAAGAATTAAGCAAGATGAAACAAGAACTTATGGAGTCATCAAAGAAGCAGTTTGGTGGCGTCAATGTGTTCGAGGGCGTTGAGCCACTCTCAAGGGGAGGTTCAACATCTCCTTCGGCAAAACCCACGGAGGCCATTAGCAGCTATGCTCCTGACGACGCAGGCATAGATATCAGCGGATTGGTCAATCAGAATGCAGATATATGGAAAAAACTAACAAATGCATAGAGGAAATATTATGAGTAGAAGATCACCAGTTCATATCATTGTAACAGCAAGAAGAGGAGAGTCGGGAGAAAGACTTTTGAAACGCTTTATGAAGCAGTGCAAATCTTTTGGGCACGATAGGGATACTACCTTGGAGAGATATATCCGAGCTAAGAGCCCTTGCTATGGTCATTACGATAAGCCTTCTGTCGCTAAAAAAGCGAAAGCAAAAGAGGCTCTTAGAAGAAGAATGAGAGAGGAAAGAAAAAAAGAGAAACGCAGGCTTCGAGCAGAGCAACGCCGAGATAGAAGATCAAAGCGTTAAAATATCAACATATTTTTTTATAACGTGCGTTTTTTACTATATTACTTACTATTTACTTTTGTAAAAAAATAACTGTTTTGGGAGATGTACAATGTCGAAAATGTTAGAGCAAGCTATTCTAGATGCAGAGCAATTAAAAGAAGCGGCAATTAAAAATGCCGAATCCGCACTGCTTGAAAAATATTCTAATCAAATTAGAACCGCCGTCGATTCCATTCTGGAACAAGACGATCCGATGAACGCTGACTTACCCACCAACGACTTACCTGTTGGGCTTCCCACCGAGGAAGATGCAACTTGTGGTTGTCCCGATAAAGCGGAAGACATGGAAATCCCCATTGATACTCTTCTTGGCGAACCCGTCGCAGACGAAGTAGAAGTTGATTTTGAATTGGGCCGCGAAGAAGCCCCTCTTCAAGAGCAAGTAGAAGAACTTGACGAAGAAATTGAGATCGACCTTGATGCTCTCTTGGGCGAAGGCGAAAGCTTAGAGGAGACGGAAGAAGAGGAAGAGGCACTCGAAGAAGAAGTTGAGGTTGAAGAACAGTTAGAAATTGATGAAGAATCCTTAAATTCTCTTCTAGAAGATGCCGAAACCCAAGAGGCTTCAGAAGAGGAAGCCGAAGCAATGAGCGCACTTGCCACTGCTCTTGCCGAGGGAGACGCCGCCGATGTTATTGCCGACATCCTTTCAGATACAGTTGCAGAACAACTTAAAGTAGATTTTGATCCAACTCCCGGTGGATATTCTGATTGGAACCACAGCAACGCGGAAGAGGCTCAAGAGGCATTTCTTGCCAGAACTAAAGATACAGAAGTTGCCGAGGACCAAAAAGAATATCAAGATGCCTACAAAGCACTTGAGGGTCTTCCAATGCTACAGGAAAATTTAAATAAACTTGAAACAGAAAATGAAAAATATAAAGAAGCGATTCTTTATTTAAAAGAGAAGTTGGAAGAGGTTAATCTCTCCAACGCTATTTTGCTTTACACGAACCGAACGTTAGGTAGTGACTCCTTGAATGAGCGACAAAAAACTAAAATTGTCGAGGCTATTTCAAAAGCCGGTTCTGTTAACGAAGCGAAGACGATCTTCGAAACTCTTCAAAGCACAATCGAGTCTTCACAAAATCGAAGACAACCAAAATCGTTGAGCGAAGCAGTAAAGAGAAAATCTTCACTATACCTACCCAGACGACAGGAAAGGGTAGATACAAGCGACATCCTCCGAGAGAGGATGATGCGATTAGCAGGTATTAAAAATCAATAAAGGAGAAATATAATGTCTATTTTAGAAAAACTATCTGAAGGCATTGTCCGACGCGACATGTCTAAAGAAGGTGCTGCCCTCCTCAATAAGTGGGAGAAGACAGGTCTTCTTGAAGGTCTGGAAACAGATCACGGTAAGAACTCAATGGCGATGCTTCTTGAGAATCAAACCAAAGAGCTTCTTCGCGAAGCAAATACAATGGCTGGTGGTTCCGTAGAAGGTTTCGCTGCCGTTGCTTTCCCAATCGTTCGACGAGTATTCGGTAGCCTTGTTGCTAATGAGCTTGTCTCGGTTCAATCAATGAGCCTTCCATCAGGACTCATCTTCTTCCTTGACTTTACAAAGGGAGATGCTATCTCAGGCCGCGCTCCATCCGAAGCAGGAGATTCACTCTTCGGCGGCGGCGTAGTCGGTTCAGAAATTACAGGTGGTGTAAGTCTAGCTGCTGCTAATGCAGAAAGCGGATTCTACTCACTAAATGGCGACGGATTTTCCGCCGCACTTGGACACTCACGAATCTCTGGTTCTGGCGTTGTCTTCGAATTCGACAGTATGGATCTTACTGCATCACTTTCAGATGCGGAACTCTCAGCGATCCGATACGACCCAGATCTTCTTGGAACAGAGACTGTTGCTTTTGTTGTTAAAGTTCCCATTGGTGCAACTGGTATCACAACTCACAGTGTTTCTGGTACAAACAACATCGCACTTCGTCGAGAGAACCCCCTTCAGGCACTTAAACTTGAAGGCAACATCGACACATTCCTTGGTTCAGCCGGTGCTGGTACATATCAGGTTCGCCGCTTGACACAGTTCATTGAAGACTCCGGTGGCGATTACTACCGACTCGTCTTCCAGACAACTGGTTCTTCTGTCACAACTAAGACAGCAGCCGCTGGTCTTGGCAACGTTGGTTCTGATATCAATTATCCAATTAAGGATAATCTCACAGCAGCTAATGCTCTCGGATCAGTCATTGGTGCCACTCCTTGGGATCTTGAGGGATCAACAGAGCTACCAGAAATCGACATCAAGGTCGATAGTGTCGCTATTACAGCCGTAACCAAGAAGCTCAAGGCAAAGTGGACTCCTGAATTAGCTCAGGATCTCAACGCTTATCACAACCTTGACGCTGAAGTTGAACTAACTGGAATTCTTTCAGAGCAGATTGCTCTCGAAATTGACCAGGAAATTCTTCAAGACTTGGTTAAGGGTGCTTCCGCACGAGTTGCTTACTGGTCACGACGACCTGGCAAATTCGTTAACCGAGACACAGGTGGTGCTGCCGAAGTCTGGACAACAGGTACTACATCAGCAACTAACCTTCTCGGCGCAGATTTCACTGGTACAGTTTCAGAATGGTACGAGACTCTTCTCGAAACCATTAATGACGTATCAGCGGACATCCACCGCAAGACACTTCGTGGTGGCGCAAACTTCCTAGTTTGTGGTCCCGAAACCGCTGCAATCCTTGAGATGACCGCTGGATTCCGTGCCGCAGTTACAGTTGACGCTGACCGTGGTATGGCTGGAGCAGTTAAAGTTGGCTCACTAAATAAGAAGTGGGACATTTATGTCGATCCTTACTTCCGACGAAACGTAGTTCTCGTTGGACGCAAAGGTGCTTCTTTCCTTGAGTCTGGATACGTTTACGCTCCATACGTTCCGCTACAAGTCACTCCAACTATCTTCGATCCCGACGATTTCACACCCCGCAAGGCGGTTATGACTCGGTATGGTAAGAAGATGGTTCGACCTGATATGTACGGCTTAGTCGTCATTGAAGATATGAAAGGCTAATTCATTCTAAAGGTTGAATAAAGAACCCCGCCAAGTGCGGGGTTTTTCTTTATAAAAATACTATTTATAATTTAGGAGGGACCGAATAATGGCTTTGCCTACTTTAACACCTGTATCTCAAATGAGTAAGGTTATTTTGCCGCCCACTGGCAATGCTTCTGATGTTACAAACACTGTTCTACCCTTCGGCACTTATGTTAATACCGATTATTGGAATGCTACACAAATCGCAGCATACCAGTCTGGGTCAGCAGATGAGGTTGCTTATGTTTATAAAAAGTTGGGAGGCGATGTTTTAGATATTGAATTAACTGCCAATCAGGCATATGCTGCCTACGAAGAAGCATGTTTAGAATATTCATACCTAATTAACATCCACCAGGGCAAAAACGTACTATCAAACTTACTTGGTTCTCCAACAGGAAGCTTTGACGAAGATGGTCAAATAACAAGCGTCTCAGGATCAGTGACCGGTGATTCTCATATTGAATTAGCATATCCGAAATTCTCTTTCTCATACCCAAGGAAAGTCACAGATTTGTTTTCACACGAGGCAGGCTTTGGGGGCACCGAAGAAGTCTATTCTGCATCCTTCAATACTGTGAACTTGGTTCAAGACTATGATTTGCAATCAATTATATCAACAAGTGCCGAGTTTAGTTCGTCAGTTGGAAATAATAGAATTATTATTCGTAGGGTTTATTATAAAACCCCAAGAGCAATGTGGAACTTTTATGCTTATTACGGGGGCGTTAACGTCGTCGGCAATTTAGGAAGTTACGGACAATACGCAGATGACAGTTCTTTTGAAATTGTACCAGTTTGGCAAAACAAACTTCAGGCAGCAGCATATGAAGATTCTATCAAAACAAGAACTTCTGATTTTGCCTATGAGGTTAAAAACAATAAATTGAGATTATACCCAGCACCCTCCACCTATACGCCAGACAAGATGTGGTTCGACTTCTCAATTGCTGACCAGGTTCCTTGGCAGGAGGAGGGGGATGTCAATAGCGGTATTGAAGGAATTAATAACATTAATACATTACCATTTCAAAATTTACCATATGATTCAATTAACTCAATAGGTAAGCAGTGGATTAGACGATTTGCATTATCAGTTTGCAAGGAAATGTTGGGCCTAATTAGAAGTAAGTTTTCAACTATTCCAATCCCCGGCAATGATGTCACACTTAACGGCCCAGACTTAATTGCACAAGGAAAGGCAGAACAAGACGCTTTGAGGGACGAACTAAAAGTAGTCCTAGATGAAATGACATATACCGCTTTAATGGAAAAGGATAGAGATCTCGCGGCAGCGACTAAAGACA
>Ga0181372_1000153_pt1 | contig 17769 bp, 10 predicted proteins | sample LowvirmetaG_5_FD_130161 | JGI IMG/M metagenome (GOLD analysis project Ga0181372, IMG submission 130161) | Marine viral communities from the Subarctic Pacific Ocean - Lowphox_08 viral metaG | ecosystem: Environmental > Aquatic > Marine > Oceanic | place: Subarctic Pacific Ocean | collected...
AAGAAAGCAACACTTACGCGTGGAGCGCCAGGAGCCACCTATACTCAGCTTCCAAGCTTTCACAAGATTAACAGAAATAGAATTAGACAGATGAAGCAGACCGGAGACATGTCTTCCGGCACACCTAAATATGGCTTAACTTCTGTGTACGATAATGGCTATGTGACCCACCAGATTCCTCGATCTACTTTGCAATATTTATGGATTACGTCTTCTTATAAAACGCTCAATGATAAGTACGGCATTGTAGAGTCTGACTTTGTGGTTTCTTCGTCTACGAATGGATTCCAAAATTCAATTGATTTTGTCAGCAGTAGTGAGGCTGTGTCTTACGATGGTTCTTGGCTTAGCGCCGTGACAATGGTCGCTCTGGCTGCGGTACCGACCAATTCAGCGTTTACAATTAATGTTCCCACAGCCGCCGGCGGATCTGGAACTACTCTCACAATATCTTACACAACTGTTGATCCCACTGGTATTGGCGTCGTTGGTGTGCGCACGATTGGGATTGGCATAGCCGGCGGCCCAACTGCCGCTGTGTTAGCTGCTGCTACCACTGACGCAATTAATGGTGTGGCTAATTCGCGAGTCACATATCCGACAGCGCCTGATGATGCCGATAGTGGTTTTAGAGGTATCACGGCCACTCAAGGTGTTGGTGGCTTAAACGGAACTGTAGATTTAGCGCCTACTTACGCAGGTACCGCTGGAAACTCCATTGTGATAACGTCGACAGCCGGAACGAATGTAGTGGTGGCTAAGCTTCCGATCCGCGCATTTGGAGGAGATCGCCCGCTCTCCACAGTTCGCGCGGTCCATACAGATTTTGTGGGTCTAAATCTCAATACGTTTGATAAAGTGTTTGCGAATGATCGTACTTTAAGCTCTTCCACTGGCAATAGAGATGGAAAATTCATCAACACTGCGAGCTTCATTGATGCTGTAAACTCTTTTGGAAGAGCATCGATGCTCAATGCCTTAATTTTAAATCGTCAAGGACCATATGGCTGGCCTTCATGGAAGCGTGTAAGGCAGACTGACAATAAATTAATGAGACATTATAGGGCCACCAACCGATTACACTTCCTATCATCTACAGGTTCTTACGAGTCTCACGTTAATTTCGAAATGCCTCCGGTTTCCCTGAGAGGGCGCCCGTTGGTGGTTGCGCTTGAAGACCAGAACCAATATGTACCAGTCGGCATCGAGTCGACTCGTTGGGTGCCAAATACACTACAAACCTACAAGGCTGATTTTAGTAATAAATATGTTTATTTTAATAAGCCAAGTCTTGAGAACCAGTTTGATATAAATTATGACCACATAGTAACCGCCGGCGAGCAACTTCTGGAAATCGCCGCTGGATCGAGCTATGAATTAGATTGGATTATGTACACAGAGAATATTTTCCCTTCTCAACGAAACGAGTTTTTGTCTCAGTCGAGAAACAAAGTCGGCTATAATAATAAATTTTGGAAAGATAATCAGACCAAGCGCATTACTCTCGGGAATACATTTGAGAACAGTCAAGATATATCCGTGTCTCAAAGTGCGTGGATTTTAGATGCTCCTAGTGATTTCTTAACCCGAACCACTGCAGTCAAGATCACGTGGCCCGTTACGGGCTCCCCCGGCCCAGATAGAAGAGGACTGCAACCCTCCACCGCCGGCCGGAACTCACTTAAACAGGTCGCTAATCGTTTGCGTAATAATCAATCAGGCTCAGGAGAGCTTCAGAATACCTATTCACAATATTTCTTAGCCAACGGCACAACACACGTACACGATTTAAATGACTTTGAGCAAGGCGGAATTTTAACACCAGGAGCATTGTATGCCAGAAAGCATACTCTTAGTGCTCCTAGATCGATAGTATCTCCCAGTGGTGTTCGAATAGCGGCAACAGGTTCGGGCCACCCATCACCGTTCCAGCCGTCGCGACAGATTGATGTTTTTGGAGGAGAAGCAGTTTGGCAAGCAGGCGACCTCGCTGGCATTGTGGAGCTTAAGCCAAATATTTCTGACACTTCGTTCGCGCCCCGGTATCAGTTCGTTAGCAAATCTAGCAAGCCTTGGTTTAACTCGTATGAAGATTATAATTATTTAATCAAAAAAGTAAGCACAGCCAAAGAGTTTGCGGTTGTCCCAGAGTATAGAATAAGCGATCGTATGCCCGAGTACTTGAACAATGGGATTAGTGACGAGAGCGACTTCAATACTTTCTCGATCCCAGAAACAAAAATTAGTAGCTCTGATTCCACATTCTATATCGATTATTCAAACTCTGAATTTCTAAAGGATTTTCTTAAAATTGATAATCTTGGATTGCTTAAGGCCCGAGAAATTAGGCTTGTATGTAGCGGAACAATCAGATTCAATCCTTATAAGGGATTTTATCCCGCCCAAAGAACACTTGACTTGGTTAACCAATTTTATAAATCTTATGGACAAGCACCATCTCTCGGTCAACAATCGAATTGGGGCGATCTCGGCTATCGCCAAGGGGTTTCTGGCTCTATCATTAAGTCTCTGTATCAGCCATTGTTTGCTCCGGGAATTCTCTATAACTCTATTAAGTCGGGCATGGCTATAGATTGGCCGATTGTTACAGATTTCAGAAAAATTGTAAGAACACGTTTTGGCCCCGCCGCCATGAGTAAGAATAATTGGGCTTTAACGATTGAAGATAACAGCACCAAGAGTAGCATGGAAGTCAATGGCACTTTTTGGGATAAAAGATTACCGTTTGCGACTATTGTTTCCCCTGAGAAGCACATATCTAATACTACTTTTATCGACATGGATGCCCACCCTTCAAGCTCTGTTAGCGGTGCGACGTTCACGTTCCTTGGCGATGGAGACAACACTTATACTCTAATGGCCAGAAACTTTTTTGGAGCTGTCGCGGACTTTTACTTAGAACAATCAGATTTTACTAGATTGAATTCTAGGGTATGGGACGAAAATTCTTATTTAGATCCTACTAAAACTTATATGGCAAGAATTAAATTGCGCCGAAGCATGACCGGCTCCCGAGATTATAGCTATGAATCTTCATCTGCGAATACGAGCTACACTACGACCGCTTATGTTAAGGACGGTGGCCGTTGGATGGTCTCAGGGGCTTCAGGATCCCCCCGCAGGGCTGCTGTTTTTACCGACTTAGATTATGGATTTCCGTTGCCTCAAAACCCTCGAAATGCCCCCCACTATAAAGAAAATTTTGTAATGTATAGTCGACCCACTGCGTTTGGCCCTCCGCTTGCCGGCTTTGGTAGAACTTATGGTGTGGGAGGCAACCACCAATCGTCCACGACCGTCTATAGAACTCAAAATATTATGGACAGCTTTACCGGTTTTAATCCCGCATATACTCCTCCCTATTATGATGGTGAGGCGTGGTGCGATTTGATTTTTAAACCAAAAGCATCAGCAGACTCTCCCACTGTAAGCCAGAAGTATACTTTAGCGCAAATTATGGCAGAAACCAGTGCTTCTTATTGGAGATTTGATGCGGGATATGCTAGTTGTTCGGGAAGTGCTGCTGCTCGTGTCCCTGGGATTACAAGTAGCTTTAACTTTGCCACAACGTTAATTTATGACAATACCGAGCAAAAGGTCGCTGGGAGCAACCAGGGCATGCCCCGTGCACCTTATGCTGGAACTGTAATTAACAAGAATTCAATGCAATTAAGCGCTAGTGTTGATTTGTTTGGAATAGAAAATGTAGAAAATGTCGTAGAGGCATCTATCCCCGTATTGGAGAGCCCCGCGACCGCCACCCGAGGCTCACAAGGCCCAGCAGTTGTGTCTGGCCAGCGATGGGTCATTAAGCCTAAATTTGAAACTCCTATGCTTAACTTTGGTGACCAATCTCAAATTCGCCGTGTAAAGGCCTCTGACCTTTCCTTACCTACATTCGCAGATGAATCGGTACCGAGAGGAATGTGGCATCAATTTGGTATAATCGAGCCAGATGATTCGACAGGAATCTTTTTAGAGATTGGTGACATTCCTTTCACATGGCTAAAGGGACACTATGATGTTACGACAAACAATTCGGTCTATAATGAAAATGATGCCTCAGTAAATGGTGCTAATGTATCTAATAATGTAGAATCATTAAGTGATCTATTGGGCTTCAACTCGGCGCCTTCCAAGAAGCTCGGCCAGCTTAAAGATTCACTCACGGTGTATGAAGCAATTATAGCCGTGCCATATATAATAGATGATACCGGCGCCACAACTGCTGGTCGACGCGCCACCTCAAACACAAACCTCGCCACAACCGTAAAGAAATTTATCTCCATTCCACAGTCTCGTTACGAGGCGGCCCTGGACTCTGCCATTGGCACAGCTACCGGCGACTCCCTAGACGCCGCAGGAATGTCCATTCGACGCCAAGTTGAGTTAATGCAAAAATACATCTTGCCTCCTGAATTGGATTTTGTTTCCAATCCCGCGATTGATCCTTTAGCGATGTATATTTTTGAATTTAGTTATACTTTTGATAAAGATGATTTATCCTATATGTGGCAGAATCTAGCTCCGCGAGAATATAAGAAAATTACTAAGCAAGCAACTTCTGTATCTCACTCTCTCATAGAGAAAGAAATATTATTGGAAGAAAACCTTAAAGATAATGAAAATCTGCGCTGGATGATCTTTAAAGTCAAGCAGAGATCGCAGGCAGACTATTATGATCTGCTCGTTGCGCAACGTGGAGCTGGAAGTCTGCCTGAAGCGCGCGCAACAACGCAAGTTGCTGACACAGACTTTAATTTAATGTATAACTGGCCTTATGATTTCCTGTCCTTCGTAGAAAAGATTAAGATAGATGCTCAGATAATCTTCCGAGAAGATCATGAGATCTTAGTTGAGAGAGACGAATTAGAGAAGTCTAAGCAAATTGATTGGGCGAAAACACAAGCTGATATTAAAGTCACACATGACCTCGACGCCGCCCCAAACACTCAAGTCGCCGTAGGTACGCCCGGCGCCCCATGGCAAATTGAAGGATATCATTCAGCATATGCTCCAGTGGCCACCTCTACTGATCCGACAACTAGCACCAAAATCACGGATGTGATAGGTCGATATTCGTCATATCGTCCGGCTACCTCATCGGATGATGAAAGCGGAGGCGGAGGAGATCCTAATTATTAATCTAATTATTAATAGAGAAGCAAAATGAAATTTTTAAACAAAAAAGAACAAGTAATTGATTTCAAGTTGACCTCTTATGGTCATTATTTGTTGTCTGCTGGAAAATTTAAGCCTGTATATTATGGCTTCTATGACGATAACGTCTTGTATGATGGCCGTTATGGATTTATCACAGAGTCTGCTAATAGTATCCATAATAGAATTAAAGAAGATACGCAATATATGGCTAGCCAAACGCACTTTGAAGAAGTGGGTGGCGCCTCAAAAATTATTGATGTGGGATCGATATCTTATTATGCTGGTGATATTAACCCAATTATGGAATATCCAAGAAAGGATACTTTTAGATTTGAGCAAATGATCGGAGACGCTTATTTGGAGGGAGATACTAACGTAGCGCCGGCATGGAAAATTGTTGCGCTAAACGGCAAGATAACTTCCTCTGCACAAAAAGACTATACCAATAATCTCCAGATTCCTCAGCTCAATATACAATTGAATTATCGTAAAAAAATAATTAACTATGGACGAAATGATAGTATATATGCTAGCTTTGATACTGGAAGTATTCGGCGAACAGTTGCGAAAACTAGGAATTTCGCAGATGGAAGAAAAATAGAACTCATTCGAGAAGATCTGCTGTTATACGCTGAAGAACTTAACACCACTCTTCTAATTGATAATTTTGACATTGAGGTATTCGAGATCATGACGGGCGCCCTTCCGGCCCGATGCCCGACTTGCCCCAAGCAAGACTTGTTAAAAAGAAAATATTTTGCCAATAATTATGAAAGAGTCGAGTCGGGCCTTATCGATGAGGCATACTTGAAGTATATGAACGCTAATTCGGATTTTTCTTTAGTAACGACCACTTCTAGTGTATCCTATTATTTTGACATTCGAAGAGACGATCAAATAAATCCTCAATTAGTGTGTCGCTCGGCTGAGTTATTTAACAAGAAATCTTTTTACATTGATTTAGATTTTGATTGTGACGGGAAAGACCTAGGTGGCGCCCGCATGTATGATATTTACGGAGCAGTTACGGAGCCAGAAATATGCTAACAGAATTAGGACAAAATTTCAGGCTAGCAGCTGGAATCAAGTTGCCAATCCCCTATATCGAACGAGCGCTTGTAAGCGACAGCAACATGACTTTGCAGGTATCGTTTTTTGTGGTGTTGAATGAAGAGCAGGAAGCAGAACAAGTCACCGACAGTCTTTCAGATATTTATTTTTATATTGCCCAGGTGTTCGATGGCCCGGTGCAGAGTGACATTTATTCTACTTATACTTCGACTGAAATTAGTGGCAGCGGTACTTCCCGGGCTAACGATGTGATCCACTATAATAAAGGGGTGATGAATTATTTGGTAGATTCTACGAACAATCATCAAAGTATTGATAATTTTGTTGATCCTTCGGGTGAAACATATATGTTTACTGGCCACAAACAATTAGTTCAATTATCTTTAGATAATTTTAACTTCGCTGGAGAAGAATACGAGGGGGGCAAAAAAATCATAAAATATACAACTGAAATAGTCACAAATACACCGATAATGAACACTGGTGAAACTCAATTCTTTCTTAATGCATCTGATTATGGGTTTGATTTATCTTTACTAGGATTTTCTTCTACGATAAATTTGTCGGGATTTGGGAGTACGCCGGGCGCCAGCCCCGAGATTGAAGCTTCCCGAGCTTCCAAGGGTATGTTGACCTTTTATAACTCTTTTTTCTCGCAAGTTTCACATGAGAGGGTACTTGAAGGAGGGGTTTTGAATGAGAGCCCTACCGTTTTATATACTACGCTCGCCGGCGATTTAATCGATGGAGAAGTTGTTCAGGTCATCGGAGGAGGTTTTCATCTTTTAATGGGCGCCTTAACTATGGAGAGCATGCTTAGTCAGCTTCAAGAGTTATCAACTACTGCATCCGGCACAACGCCGGCGTTCTCCGAAGCACTCGATGGTTATAATTATATTTTGTCTGTTTATGGGGAAACCGAAGAATTGCTACCAAGACTCGATTTGTTTAGAAAGACTTACTTGGATAAATCTTCAGCAACGCAGATGGGAAAGTGGTATCTAAGATTCAATAGGACTCTTAATCGTTTAAATGGGCAAGCTAGTCAGGGCACGCTCCTACGACGAGAGTTGGTATTAACTCCGACTGTTGTAGATGGTCGTTCGTTCGATGAAGAGTCATACGATGTGCCCGCAGATATGTCGCCTCAGTATAGTACCGAGTCTGATTATGTGTTTACTAATGATGGTGCAATTCAAATGGGCCGTCTGGGTTATTATGGAAAATTAACAGAGGCGGGATACGGGAATGTTAGCTCAGCAGAACTCGAAAATTATGACTATACTTTAATCGAGAATGGTTATTTCTTTTTTGATTTTGAAAAGGCCCTTAAAACTCAAAGTGTTTTATCAAAGGTTCTTGGAATTGAGCCGATTGAGAATTATTTCGGAAAGAGTGTCACCAATCAATATTTTAAATTAAAGCGCATTACTGTGAATCGCAAGGGAGAAGACGGCTCTTTTATATACAGTAAAATTTGTGAGTTTAATCATTCTGTGGATGACACATATCCTCAACTTACTCAAATGTATTATTTGAATACAGATGGTACTACTACAGCTGCAGAGTCGGAGTATAATTATTCGGACAATATAATATATCCTCAGCTAATGCCGAGGAATGTGTCATTTATAGGCAACGATTCTCTTAATGATTATCGCATGATGGCGATTCAATTCCAAGATATCATGCCTTCGGCAGGCCTTTATGGTTTGTCTCCGAGAGACACCGACAATGTAACTATAACTGTAGCTGTCGTTGATTACACAAGACAATTAATCTCCGATGTAACTGAATCCCTTTCTAGGTATCTTTCTAGCTCTTTTGGCGAATATGTAGAATCTGCAGAGCAATTTTGTAGCTATAATAACATCGATGGGTTTTTTAATAATTTTTTTGTTGAATCTGTAAACAGTCCATATGTTGATAACCCTGAATCTGCCCCATGGGTCGTAGCGCCGGTGATTTATAATATGCATAAAGATATTATTACAAATCAATTCGGAGGAGATCTAAATAAGACCACTGACGCCTCAATTGTGATCAACAACCAAATTTCGCCTGAAACTGGCAATTTGAATGCTCTATTAAAGTTTAGGGATAACGTCCAGGGTCTATTATCTTTTTATGAAAATTTAGATCTTAGTGGATATAGTCACGAACAACAACTAGAATTTGGCGGAAAAAGTTTTTCCATGACACTTTTCGGTCTTCCTGATTTTATGAATGTTGTGGAATATGTTGCCGAGGAAGTAGAGCAGTCTGCGGACGAATATGAAAGAACATGGCATAAGACTTTAATGACCACGTATTCTTTTGGAAAATATTTCGTGGGCCTGGACGACAGCAGTTTAAAGGCAAGACTAACTCAATATCTCCCCAATTGGGAAACAAGCGATGATAAATTCAACGACGATTATCAGGAGATTTGGGATGAAATAGAGGCGTGGATTGAGGACACCGATGGCGATGTGAGAGATCGGGTCAAGGCCGGCGAATCCGACGCCATGGCGGAGCTGGATATCCAAGATGGTATCGATCCGGATTACGCTGGCTGTTGGAACCCGGGTTGCGACCAGCGCTGGTATCGAGTGGTCATCCGCTTCAGTAACGGCGACAAAAACCTCGGCATCGTTGAAGTATATTTGAGAGAATACTATTAAAAAAGGAGAATAGATATGAGAAGTTTTCAAAAAGATGTCTTTAAAGACAAATCTAGAATAAGTGCTTATAAAAAATCCACAAATAAGAGATATATTAATGGAAAGCTCGTCACGCCCAATAGTGCCGAATCTAAGATAGAGGAAGCTGTACAAATTTTCAAGAAGAACGGCATGGTTAGTGCCGGCAACGCTTCTGCCGATCTTATACTACAAACACTCGGAATTAGCTTCATCAATGGGGCTTCCAGAGAGCACTCTTTCTTGACAACTCAGGATGAAATGGTTCCAACTAATCCAAATATTATCGATGAAGAAGGCTTAAAAAACCTGAAGAACACAAAGCTTGAGAGCGTTAAATATTTTGGCAAGAAAGAGAACAATCCCTTTTATAATTTAGACGAAGCAAGATCCATTAATAGCCAACGAGAAGTGGAGACTCAAAAGAAAGATACTCAACATACCAATCGTAATAATATGGCTATATCCTTTTTTGATATGAATATACTTAATAGTAGCTCCCCCAGTCTAGGACAGTTTAGATAATGAGTTATGAACTTGACACCACTATTCAGACTAGTGAAACCAGCACTTCAACCGCGCAATCAGTTGAGGATTCCGCCGGCTCCATTATTTCGACTTATATGGCAGAAGACGGATTTTTTTCACTTCTAAATAATTTTGACTCAGTAGATAGCAATGGGTTTTACATAAGCCTCTCTCCGACATTTAGGATTTTGCTAGATGATTCGGCAGTTGCCACTGTTTTAGAAAGCCTCTCTACTCAGCAAATGGCGGTTCTTCAGGAGACCTATCCCTATAGTTACAGCGGATACGATGAATCTAATACTGAGGTAACTCTTTTCGCATCTGCTTACAATGGACTAACTGATCCGATAACCAGCGTGTCTGGATCGAGAACGGATCAGCTTGGGTTTTACTATACAGTTACTTATGATAGCAATGAGGTTTCAGGTCTGCGTGATAAATTTGGCTATAATAGCGCCACATCGCTTGAAAATCAAGTAGATAGCGCTGTGCAAACTATGGCCACCGAGGTTGTCAATTCTTATATGAGCAAGCGTCAGGCCCTCAAGAGAAATAAGAGAATCAAGTTGGAACCTTCTTCTTTTTCTTCTTTGAGTGGTGTTCCTATAACGGCAACAGGATCAGTAGCCACAACAACAGGATATTAAGATGACTGGTATTAAACACTCTCTTTACAACCCATCTATGTTTTCAGGTTCTTCAGACACACTGAGGACTGCTATTGGTGGCTATTGGACGATTGAGACAGAGAGTGACTCAAATTCTGTTGTGGCCGCTTTTACTTCGGTGGGCGACAACTCGACAACCGACGCAGAGATCACCACCTTAAACGGCCCCATTATTGGTTCTGTTAAGAGTGGCTATGCGTTCGCGACAACTTCAAGTGCCGATATAGCGGTTCCAAGTCTTAAAATGCCAATTAGATTAGTTGGCAATGGAGATGTTATTGAGAGTGATTTTGATTGGCAAGCAAAAATACAAGAGGTTTACTCTGCCGGAACCAAGACTGACACTAGTTTTGTTATAGAGGGGTTATACCACCCGCTTTATATAAAAGCTCAAGATCCCGATCATTTAAGCAACTATAAGCTCGGTAAGATAAATTATAATTATAATTATTATATTCCCGCTTACCAAGCTTTTATTGGAGAGCTTTCTGAGACCATCATACCAAATTATTATTTCTATATAAGTAAATATTTAGATCTAGATGAACACGAAACGGTGGATAATTATATATCTATAGAGGGCAAGGTCGAAGGCCAAGATATCTTAAATGCTATAGAGACATCTTATCCCCCGACTTACGATGTTACTGCCACAGATATAGAGCTAACTAGTAACACTTTTCTAGACAAATTGCATAACGTAAGGAAATATCTATCTGCTTCGTTTTCTGTTGAAGGGGCTTTATCGGCTTCGACAACCACTCACATGGGCGCCCTCGCTGAAAATTTATATTTTAATACCGATAGTCAGACAACACTATTCCTCACAGCGCTTGCAATGAAAGATAAATTCCCCTTTATGACAACGTTGTCTTTTCCGGTATCTAATGGTGCTGGGCCTTTTGGGGAGATAATTCTTGACTCTGGCTATGAAAACTTGATGTTAAATTATATTAAAAGAAGGTTTGTTGAAAACATCGACAGAGTACCGACCTCTACTTACGTGGCTCTATCTAGTACTGTCAGTTCATCATCTGGGGCGGTAAGTGAGAATGTGGTTAGAAGCTCTATCCCGACTCGGCAGATTGATTTTTTCACAATGCCCATGGACACCTTATTAGAAAGCTCTAATCCAAATCCTGGAAATTTTTATATTGTAGGAGGCCAGTCTGAGGCTACGGAAAAAATAGTCAATACAGGAGGCACCAATTGTTATGCTCATTCAATTCCGTCTCTAAAGCTGATGGAGGATATAAGAACGTACTTGGGTGCTAATTTTTATTTTTCAAATACGGGAGAATTACATCTAAAAGATATCTTAGACAGGGCATCTGAGCCCAAGAGTAGTGAAGTTATAGCCTATAGGATACAGAAATCCACTGGCGCACACACCCCGGCGACAGCACGTGAAACAGTGGTACAAAATTTTATAATTTCAAATTGCAATCCGCAATCAATGCTGGATTCGTCCGAAAATAGAGACGCTCTAACAATTTACGATAGTCAAGTTAAGTACGGCGAGCCATATACTTATGTTGTATACGCCTATGTGGTGGTATCTGGTTATGACTATTCATACAGCGATTTGGTGATTAGCAAACAAATCGCTCATACGGAAGACGCAGAGTCCAACGTGATTAATTGTTTGGAGTTCTCCAGACCCGGATCCGATGCGGCCTCTCCTGCACTGTATTCAGAAGGCTCTCCTAGTGAAGGAGTGGATAATTCTTTGTTTACCGAGGCTCAGATCTCAACCTATGATAGGTATTTGGCTGATTTGAATATTAGCATCGAGCCCTCACTTAAGATTTTGGAGATTCCAATCTTCAGCAAAACGGTTACTATTTTAGATCACCCCCTTCAGTCGCTAAACACGCACAAATTTCAGAGAATGAATAATTCAAAAATTATAGGATTTTTTAATAATATCGAGCCTTTCGTCCCCAAGAGATATCCAGTTACACTAACGCCCACCGACATCCGCTACAAATCAGCTTATTTGAGGTCAAACGACCTACTGGATAGCGAAAAGATTTCTACACCCCCGCGTGCCAGGCCATCTTCAGTCCAGATTTTTAGAAAACTTCAGAAGCCGATGTCTCTTTGGGATTTTGATGAGCCAGATCTTATTGCCCAAAAATCGTTGCGAATTGAGGATAGTCCCTTTGCTTTATCGAATTGCCTATATGAAGAAAAAGTTAATGTTAATACAAAATATTATTATGTCTTTAGGATGAGGAACGACAACCTCGCTCCCGGACACCTTACAAATGTTATTGAAGCAGAATTGGTTGACGATGGGGGATATCTGTATTCTGTTTTCGAAGAATACGACGAAAATGATTTCACCTCGACCATAGAACAACAAATCTCAGAACAATTTAAAAAGATTATCCGTCTTGTGCCCAACATTAATCAAATAAGCTTTGATGATACCAATGTGGATTATGATAATATCGCGGCCAACGAGATGGATAATCTTACAGTAGGCTCCCTTCAAGACAGTATTTTCGGAAAAACATTTAAGATTCGCCTAACATCCAAGAAAACTGGCAAGAAAATTGATTTAAATGTAGCATATAAACTGATTTAAGAGGTAATTAAAAGGAATAACATGGCTTTTTTAGACAATTCCGGAACCATTGTGCTTGATGCGATATTGACTGATATCGGTCGTAAAAGAATGGCGCAAGGCAACTTTCGCCCATCAAAGTTTGCTTTAGGTGATGATGAGATGGATTATACATTAGTAGATGTTGATGAATCAGACTACTCTAAACTGGAGACTCTCTCAACCATTGAGGCCTTAGACGCAGAAAATGCCACCATAAACCATGGCCTGTTAAACTTCACTAGCGATGATATCTTATATCTTCCGCAGATTAAAATCAACAGCCTACTAAAAGGGGCGGTAAAGATTAAGAGTTCAATACCGGATTTCTATTTTGTTTCCGTTAATGACGAGACCACTAAGAAGCTAAAGGGCCACCTAACTAAAAAACAATTTCTTGAGAACAATTCGTATGATAGAAATAAACTGTTTTTTGAATCTGGTATCGAAAACAATAAGTTACCGCGAGATCCAAAAGCCCGAGAAAGATATATTTTAAACTACAATTTATTGGATAGATATTTTATAATAAACTGTGACCATAGGTTTGTTGAGAGATTACTAATAGTTAATCCCGAAGGAACATATTTTGAGAACGACGAGGCTAACAATCTGTTTTATAACTTTCAGGCCTTGAAGGAGGTCACCCCGGTCTCGATGGAGAAGATCTTAGAGCACTATAGTTCATATTTTGCAATTGGAGTTGATAATTTAATTTACAGTTATGCTGTTGGAAAAGACAATCTCCATTCTGCAATTAATGGACCTAGGGGCACCGCCTGTGCGCTTAATTTAAAGTTACTCGATGAGCTGACTGTGGACACCAGCGGAACTAGAGACTTTAGGTATAGCAAGTTTGGAAAAGTCGACCAGACTCTTTTTGGTGGATCTAAGAAGTTTGATTATATAGACACGTCAATTTATATACAGGGAACTTCAAGCAGCGCAACTTTACAAGTGCCTATTAGAATTTTGAGATACGCAGGCACTTAAAATTAACTTTATTCAAATAATTACTATTTATATTAAGAGAGGAAAAATAAATGGCTTTTTTAGACAATTCCGGTGACATTATCCTTGATGCCGTATTAACAGACTTGGGGCGCCAAAGGATGGCCGAAGCTGGCGGAAATTCAACGATCGTTAAATTTGGTCTCGGAGATGACGAGATTAATTATGGAACTTATGACTTGGCACATCCTTCGGGATCCGCCTATTATGATTTGGAAATCATGCAGACACCCGTCTTCCAAGCCACCACCGCAACAAACGCGAATATAAATTATGGCCTATTGAAGCTCGCGGATAATAGTATATTGTATCTTCCCGCGATCGCCATTAATGATGGAAAGATCTCAAAAATTGCAATTGGGAAGTATAATAATATGATCTATGTGTGCACAAATTCCGAGACTCAAGAAAAGATTACGGTGGCCACTAGCGGCGATGCTGCGCTCAAGAACAATGTAATGATTGTGACAGATGCTTCAACCCCCTTTGTAATATTTGAATCAGGATTAGACACCTTTGAGATAGCGGCCACAGAGGCGAACCGATCAAGTTATTTGGTAACTCCAGATTTAATAGACAGCACCTTTACTATATCGGCAGATAGTCGATTTATTACGAGCGTTGGAGGTCTAAAAGCAGATAGTTATCTTAGAAACACTTCGGAGAACAAAGTTGAGGAAGACTTAAGGTTGGCCTATACAACCACCGCCGGAACCTCCGCTAACTTAGACAACTATAATTTATTTTCCATGAAAGGGGTAAGCAATGAGATTACGGAACCCTCCGTTACCGGAAACGATAATATTATCTCAGCAATTAAGGGCCCCCGAGGTACCGTTGGTGGCTTAAACTTTGATGTTCCAGCTGAATTAAAGACAATTGCCGGTGGTACAGTTTCAAGACTGTTTAGTCAATACGGCACGGTTAATTCAAACCTGTTTGCTACTGGATATAAGTACGATTATATTGATACCACAGTGTATGTTACTGGCGATTTTAGTAGCGCCACTCTACAGATTCCTGTAAGAATAATTAGATACCATGGCACATGATAAAATTTGGAGATTTTAAATGGCAATAAAGAACTATCAAGACATTGATTCAACCCTCGATGTAACCACCACAAGAACGCTTCTACATGAAGCAATCCCCCTAACAGGCACAATATACTTTTATCAAACTGGCGCCTATGTGGAGAGCAATATTAAGAACTATACCCACGGTATGTTCCAGTCAGTTTACGATTACCCATATTTAAGTTCTTCGGCTAACCATATCTTTGATATTTCTGTTGGATATGCCGGCACATCTAAGTTGTCTGCTTCTACAAGCGTTCAAAACGCAAAGAAGATCAACATGTATACCGAATTTGCTCAAACTCTTTTGGGATATACGGGCTCTCTTGTAGATCCAGCTAGAGAAGTGAGATACTTTGAAAAAGATCTGTCTCTAGATGGCGTCGGAAAGATGCGGGAATGTTTTTTCTTTAATTTCTCTCGCTTGTTAGCCAAAGACCAGATTAAGAAAGGTAGCTATAGTATGACTGTTGGCACAGGTTCTTGGCACAATGCTTTTAAAGATCCGGCCCGCAAATTAATTACTGTTACTGATGCGTCTTCATCTGCTGACGGTTCCGGAATTGCTAATACTCTTGGTGGAGATATGGGAATCTTATATAGTAACAAAGATTATGGAGAAAGAAAGCACCGACGAGCCACCACAGCAGCCGTAACAAAACCTTGTGGGGCGATATTTTACCAAGCAGGAATTGCTGTTTTAACAGCTTCTCTGTTTTCTGGTTCGGGTCTACATGCTCCAGCCGGCGTTCTAAATAGGACTGTTCGCTTTTATAGATCGCCGTTTGCAAAAAGCAGATTTAAATCTGTCACACAAACGCTAACAAGTTCTGCCATCAGCGCCGCATGCGATGCTATTCGACACAGAGTTGGAAACATCTCGTTTAACAACACAACCGAGATTAACTCCAAGATTTACTTCTGTCGCGTTCCGCACAACATGTTCAACTATAGCGCAAACCCGACATACTTGACCGGTAGTAAGATCAGAGTTAAGAACAATGCCTCGGATTCGCCAGTCGCATACATCACAACTGTAGGACTGTATAACAGCCAGAATGAGTTATTGGCTGTAGCTAAATTGTCTGAGCCAATTAGAAAAGACCCAACGAACGATATTACGATCCGAGTACGCCTGGACTACTAAAAATGTCGTTCAAGAAGTTTGGGGATAAAGACGTCTTCATTAATACGATGAAGGCGTATCCTCAAAACGAGTTTCTAATTTATGACTCGAAAATATATTGGAACAATATTCCTGATCAAGTAGGTGTGCGTCACAGCAAGGTCCGAAATGTTCCTGCTGGGTTTGTTAGCCTTTACGAATACAACATCGATAGGCCGAGAGTAAATACTGGCAGAACTATTGGTACCGGTAGCCTTAAAGATAAAGGCCAAATTTATCCCTGGATTTCAAAAGACAGCGCCGGCGCTAGCTTTAAGACTGTCGGGTTGACAACTTGGACAAATGAGTTTCGCTTTGGAAGCGTTCTTACAAGTTCGTATCCCTTGTCCGCCTCCATCGTAAGAGAATACATAACTACCCCATATGCGTCGACCGCTTCTTATAATAAGCGCTTTGTGTCGTTAAAAAATAGGTTAAACTTTTACGGCCTTCAAAGTGAGCACTTTAAAGTTTCATCTTCCTTTGGGAACAAAAACACTCAGACGCTTAACCTGCTATCCATACCAAGCATCTTTTTTGGTGCCCAGATAAAGCCAGGGACATTATCCCTAAAGTGGTACTTCACAGGATCGCTAGCGGGCGAACTACAAGATCTTCGACAGAACGGAGAGTTAATCCAAGTTGGCCCCCGAGGAAGTCCTGGTTCTGGATCGATTGCTGGTGTTGCCTTATATGATGAAGGCTTCATTTTATTAACAGGTTCATGGAACCTCAATAACGAAAACATCTCTCTTGTATCTGGCGGTGGCGCCCAAAAGCCTAGATGGATATATTTTGGTGCTGGCGCTCAAGACGGCGTAACACAAGCCTCAGCCGGCTCAAATTATGTTAGCTCTTCTTTCAATATTTCGTTTAAAGGCTCAACAGAAACACAAGTAGTTACGATGTTTGCGCATGCTAGAAGGGGAGAGGTAAACTACTCTAATAACCCAACGTATCTTAAGTGGGGACAAGATCGAACATATTTCACGTCTTCTCATGCTTATGAAGAGCCCGCGAACTTAGAGATTAAAAACTTTGTAAGTTCGGCCTTTACTGATTATGAGGTTGATTTTAAGAGACAAGTTTATATCTCTCGCATTGCGGTTTACGATGAGAGCAAGAATTTGATAGGCATTGCGACTCTTTCCAATCCAATTTTGAAAGAAGAAGCACAAGACTATACATTTAAATTAAAGTTAGACATATGAAAATTCCTATAGTCGTAAGAGCCCCTCGACTTACTAGACTCCTGTCCGTCTTCATTGATGTTACTGCAATTACGTTATTCCCGTTCATTGTTTTCCGAGAAGAAATGAACAAAGTTACATTAAATCATGAAACTATACACATTCATCAACAAAAAGAACTTTTCGTGTTATTCTTTTATATGTTGTATGTATTTGATTGGCTTAAGGGCTTGATTAAATATCAAAATGCTCGTAAGGCCTATTTTCAAATACGTTTCGAGCAAGAGGCATATGCCAAGATGTATGAAGAAGAATACTTGTTAACTCGAAAGAAGTACTCTTGGCGCGATTACAAGGTGTAGAATGATTCTCGGCATAGATATATCCACCAGTATAACTGGTTTTGCGATCGTCGCTGAAGGCGAGATCGTATTCTACGACTCTATTGATCTGCGCAAATACAAGAATCTATTTGAGAAAGCAGAAAGAATAAAAGAAGCATTATTCAACCTGATGGACAACTATCAATATGATAGAGAAGAACATTGGCTAGCCGACGATCAAGACAAAGAGAATAAGATTAA
>Ga0181372_1000155_pt1 | contig 17730 bp, 11 predicted proteins | sample LowvirmetaG_5_FD_130161 | JGI IMG/M metagenome (GOLD analysis project Ga0181372, IMG submission 130161) | Marine viral communities from the Subarctic Pacific Ocean - Lowphox_08 viral metaG | ecosystem: Environmental > Aquatic > Marine > Oceanic | place: Subarctic Pacific Ocean | collected...
CTTATTCGCTATCTTGACATATAAAAGATAAACTCAAAACAATATTCCAGCGATAAATGCGCCTTCTGTTTCAAAGCAGCTTACTTTTTATATTCATTCTAACTTCAGGATCGCTCTCAGCACAACGGATTCAGGCTCCAAAAACTGATGCATACCAAACCGGCATAGATCTTTTCGAGAAAGGTTTTTTTGAAGAGTCATTGAAAAAACTCAAGCAATTTAGAAGCAATTATTCCGGATCAGAATTATCCCCTTTTGCTGATTATTATATAGCCCGGGCCAATACCGGCATAGATTCTTCCGGAATAGAATATTACTATCAGAATTTTATTCGTGATTATCCCAAACATGATCTTTCAAAGAAGTTATTAAGGGATCTTGGTCATCGCTTTTCTGATAGCGGAAAGTATGACGAAGCAATTTCATACTATCAGGAATCTTTGAAGACGTTTAACACAGTAGCGACATCAGCCGAGACTGAATATTGGGTTGCTGAAGCAGCTGCGGAAAAAGGCGATAATGATGCAGCCCGTAAATATTTTTTAGCTTTAGCTGATAACTATCCTGAAAGTGATTGGTCTCCTAAAGCTTTATATGCCAGAGGACGTTTATATCTTTCGGATAATAAATTTGATTCATCTTCTATAGCTTTTGAAATACTTAAAGAACGGTATCCCAATGACCCTGTTACAAGAAGGGTGGGGACAGCTTTGGGTGAATCCTATTATCAGCAAGGGAAATATGATGAAGCTATAGAAGCATTAAAAGCAGCTATGCCTTACCTGGATGATGAGTCAAAAGAAAAGGCAATTTTCCTGATTGCAGAAAGCTATAATTTTCTTGGAAATTTTAAAGAATCATCAAAAGCTTATTTACAGTATCTGAATTTAACAAAAGGCACAAGTAAGGAAAGAAGTGCACATTATGGACTCGGGTGGTTATATCACAAACAAAAGATATATCACTGGGCAGCCGATTCTTTCGAAAAAGCGGCAACGGGAGACGATGAACTGGCCAGAAAGGCTTTATACTATGAAGCTATCAACCAGAAACTAGGTGGACAGTATGAGAATTCTCTGAATACATTTTCTGAATTTGGTGATCGATACAAAACAGGACTATGGGTAGAGCAAGCTTTTTACGAATGGGCTGTTTCTTCTTTTGAGTCAGGGCAATACGGAGATGCAATCGAAACACTGCTTACTTTGATCAGAAATGAAAAAAACCTTCAGGATCCCGGAAAGGTTTATACACTTTTGGGCGAATCTTATTTTGCGAACAATGAATTTACAAGAGCAAGTATCGCATTTGAAGAAGCAGAAAAAATTGCTGATATAGATCCGGAACTTCGCCGGCAAGCGCGCTTCCAGAAAGCTTGGATATTATATAGAAATCAGGCTTACGAAGAAGCACAACCAATATTTGAATCTGTATACGCAGAAACTCCAACTTCTGAGATCGGAGCCGAAGCATTATTCTGGAGTGCAGACAGTTATTATAAACTTCGTCAATATGGCGATGCCGCACAAAGATTCTCAATTTTCATCAGAAATTATGCTGATCATGAACTTATCGGTGCTGCCAGATATTCTTTGGGTTGGAGTTATTTTGTAACCGGAGATTACGAAAATGCAGTGGCACCACTAGAGGCTTTTTTAAATGATTATAATCCTCCTCCTATTGCTCTGTTTCCTTACGATACGGACACCCAATTAAGAATTGGTGATGCCTATTATGCACAAGGGAAATACAGAGAAGCGATCAGCTTTTATAATAAAGCAATTGGAGCAGAACCGGGAGGGGACTATGCGATGTTTCAGGTTGGAAACAGTTACTACCGTTCAGGAAGAACATTTGAAGCCGTAACAACTTTCAGGAGAGTTCTTCGCATTTATCCATTTAGTAGGTTAAAAGAACAGGCTCAGTACAATATTGCTTACATTTATTTGAACTCGGATAATTATTCTCAGGCCATTGAAGAATTTCAAACGGTGATCAGCAAATACCCCGGTACTGAGTGGGCAGCCAGATCTCAGTATAACATTGGAGATTCTTATTACAACGCAGGAGAGTATGAAAGAGCTATTGAAGCATATAAAAATGTGCTGCAGAATTACCCGAGAAGTAGCTATATCATAGATGCTGTGAACGGAATTCAGTATTCCCAGTTATCATCAACAGGTGTAGATAGCAGTTCGGCTGTTTTAGAAGATTTTTTAAGTAATAATCCAAGCAGTGGAACTGCAGACAGATTGAGATACCGCCAGGCAGAGACTGTATATCAAACCGGAGATTATGAAGGAGCTATCAAAGAATTCCGACAGTATTTACGGATTACAAACTCAGATAATTTAACGCCTGAAGCATATTCTAATTTGGGAGACTCTTATCGTCAAACCGGGCAGGTGGATCAAGCCATAAATGCTTATCAAACGATTGTAGATGAGTTTCCGAATGATGATCAAACTCCATCAGCTTTAATAATACTTGGGAATTTATATGCTGAAAAGGGATCGTTTGATACTTCTCATGATTATTTTGAGATACTTCTGGAAAAAGGCCCTCGTTTCAGCCAGGAAGCTTATGTGGGGATGGGATCAGCAAGTTTAGCTGCAGGACGAACGGGTACTGCAAAATCAGAGTTCGAAGAAGCTCTCAAAATAAATTCTGGAAATCCTGCTGCAAATGTCGGACTTGGAAAAGTTGCTGTTGCTGAAAGCAGGTTTGAAGATGCACGCGCATTACTTGTTCCGGTTGCAGACAAAAGCACAACCATAAGCGGCGCAGAAGCTCAATACTATTTAGGAAAGATCGAACAGGATCAGAGTAATTTTGAAGCAGCGATCGAAAACTACTCTAAAGTTCGTGTGTTGTTCGAAGCATTCGAAATCTGGGTTTCAAAAGCGTTGTATAATTCGGCGGAATGTCATATTCGATTGGGTAACAGAGGTGAGGCAATGAGCATTCTAAACGGAATCATAGAAAAATATCCTGATACCGAAGGAGCTGTGCAGGCGCAAGCTTTGCTGGATTCTACAGAATAGTTAGTACGTATTTAGAATTTAAGGTCAGCTTGCTGAATATCTTATCTTCAAATTTTCTACTTTCAAATACATTCCAACACATCCATTTACCAATTAAATGATCCAAAAAGTAAAACCCTCTGACTCGTTACAGGGAACACTTTCCCCCCCACCGGATAAATCCATATCTCAGCGGGCAGCGATTTTTTCATTACTTCATGAAGGTACATCAGTCATTAAAAATTATTCTTCTGCTCAGGATCCGCAAAGCTCATTGGAGTGTGTAGAATCATTAGGAGCTGAAGTTATCAGAAACGAGGATTCTATTTCTATAAAAGGAACGGGTAGATCAGGAATAAAAGCTCCGGAAGATGATCTGGATTGCGGAAATTCAGGTACAGCCATGAGGTTATTAGCAGGAGTAATTGTCGGGTCAGGAAAACAAGTGCGGATGTGCGGAGACGCTTCCCTGACTTCTCGTACAATGACCAGAATTATTGAACCTCTGGAGAAAATGGGAGCTTATATTTTAGCGCGAAATAGCGCTTATGCTCCATTAATGATCACCAGAGATGAGAAACTAAAGCCAATGGATTTCGAACTTCCGATTCCAAGCGCTCAACTAAAATCCTGTATTTTGTTGGCGGGTTTATTTGGTGAAACTCCTACAAGAGTTATAGAAACTATTCCCAGCAGAGATCATACTGAACGTCTTCTTCAGCTAAAAGTGGACGAAGAAACAGGGAAGAAGATCATCTCAGCATCATTAAATGATGAAATACCAAATCAAAGCTATACTGTGCCCGGTGATTTCTCAGCGGCTGCATTTTGGTTAGTAGCCGGTTGTATTATTCCAAATTCTGAGATCACGCTTGAAGCTACGGGATTAAACCCGACCAGAAATGCACTGCTTGGAATTTTACAGGAAATGGGTGCGAATATCACCATCGAAAATGAACGAATGGAGGGGGCCGAGCCTGTTGGAGATATTGTGGTTCGTAGCTCTGATTTGAGGGCAATTAATATTCCGAAAAGCATTATTCCGAATTGTATTGACGAACTGCCGATTCTTGCTGTGGCTATGTCTTTTGCGGAAGGCATCTCGATGATCTCCGGCGCTGAAGAACTTCGCCATAAAGAAACCGATCGCATCATGGCTATTTCAGAAATGCTGAAAGCTGCCGGAGTTAGTTTCGAAGAAAAAGAAGATGGAGTGGAGATTCACGGAAACCCTGAATTCAGTTTTGACTCCGCTACATTTAAAAGTTTCCACGACCACAGAATTGCAATGGCATCAGCAGTATTATCCTTAAAAGGGAAATCAAAATCCGAAATTCTGGATGCTGAATGTGCAGCTGTTTCCTATCCCGGTTTTTGGGAAGATTTGAAAGAGATTTCGATTTATGGGTGATTCAAAAAAGAATAAGGTTCACATTTATTTAAAATTTTATGATTTCAATGTACATCCAGATGAAATTTCTAAAGCCATGAACTTAGAACCCACCAGAAAAGGGTTAAAGGGAGAGAAATTCTATATAGGAACTAAAAAGAAAATAGAGAGAAAATATAGTTCTAATTGGTGGCAATTTGGACAAAAGTATGACGTGAATGGAAAGTGGCCTCAAGAATTCATTGATCAGTTTACTGAAGAAATTATTGAGCCAAGAAAGAATGAAATCAAAGATATAATTGCGATAGGAGATGGGGAATTATCAGTTTGTCCTTATTTTTATAATGATACTAACCCAGGATTCCATTTCGAGCACAGAGTACTAAAGGTTATTTCTGAGGCAAACCTTCCAATCAACATGGATATCTACTGTCTTTAAAGTAGAATTTATTCTCCCTTCGAAGGGAGACGATTGTCCAAAAAGTTCTTTGGACAATCCGAGGGATGTTGTGAAGATCAGGATTGTCTAAACCCCACGAAACCTCCATCTGCCACTTTTGTTACCCATCTGACTTCCCGTCAAACCTACTCTGACAGCTTTTCCAAAGCGTAAAATCCGGTCTGTAAAAATTTCATTCTAAGTTTGTCGCACTGACAGAGTGGTTTTAAAATTTCGACTTGGCATTTCTCTTGTAGCATTCGTTGTGAACCTGATAAACAAATAATCAAAACAAGAGGTCAAAAAGTTATGGCACTTATTAAATATTCAAGACCAAGTACCGATCTTTTTTCAAGAAGATTCAATGACATTGTTGACGAAATGTTCAACACAAATAATGGAATGAACTACCGTCAGGATAGTTTTATGCCAAACGTAGATATAGCAGAAAACGATACGCAATTTGAAATTTCTGCAGAACTTCCGGGCTTAAAGAAAGATGCGATCAGCATTGATCTCGAAAACGGAAGATTAACGATCAGTGGTGAGCGTAAGTTTGAAAATAAAGATGAAGGCAAGAACTACCACAGAGTAGAAACATCTTACGGAACTTTTACACGCTCATTTTATCTGCCGGATAGTATCAATGAAGAAACCATCAACGCAACCTATACTGATGGTGTGCTAAACATTACTATTCAGAAGCAGGAAGAGAAAATAAAACGACAGATCGAGATCAAATGATCTTGAAGCATATATAGAATAGTTAGTTAATGCTCAGGCTGTTTGAACGCAGTCTGAGCTTTTGCGTTACAAGATGTAAACCATATACAATTTATCAGGAACACATCGTTGTAACAACGGTTGAAAACAGAGAACTATAATTAAGAGATCAATGAATACTACTGTAAAAAATGTATTTGGTGTGGCTGCAGCCATGCTACTATTACTGGGAATGAATGCCTGGACAAACAATAATTCCTCACCAAGTTTGCCGGGTTATGCAACTGAAAATAATGTTACATCTGCGGAAAATCGTTCAGTTTCATCCTTACTGGATCTGAATAATGCGATTGTCGACATCGCAGAAAAAACGAATCCTGCCGTTGTAATGATTACTACAGAAAAAGTGCAGGAACAGCGAATAATGAAGAATCCCTTTTCTCAGTTTTTCGGAAACCCAAATAGACAGCAAGACCCCGAAACAAGAGAATATACACAAAGAGGATTGGGATCCGGAGTAATAGTATCTGAAGATGGTTATATCCTAACCAATAATCATGTGATCGAAGATGTAGACGAAATTAAGATCCAGCTGTTTAACGGAGATGAAGTTGAAGCAGAGCTAATAGGAACAGATCCAGCAACTGATATTGCCGTTGTAAAAGTAGACATGGATAATTTACCGGCCGTAAAGATGGGTAATAGCGAGGCTCTAAAAGTAGGAGCTTTTGTTTTAGCGATTGGAAGTCCGTTAAGTCAAAACCTGGCACATACCGTTTCATTTGGAATTGTATCTGCTAAAAGCCGTTCTATTGGGCTAATAAACAGCGGTGCCGGATATGAAGATTTTATTCAAACCGATGCAGCTATAAATCCCGGAAATTCAGGAGGAGCACTCATTGACATGAATGGAGAATTAGTGGGAATTAATTCAGCGATAGCTTCCCGATCCGGTGGAAACGATGGAATTGGTTTTGCGATCCCAATCAGCCTTGCCAAAAGAATAATGGATGATCTAATTGATGACGGCGAAGTTTCCCGGGGATATTTAGGACTATACTTTGGCGGTGAAGTGGACAGAACCATGGCTAAAGCTCTGGGTCTGGATAACGCAAGAGGAATTATCGTGGCAAGAGTTGAAGAAGATGGTCCTTCTGATAATGCAGGATTACGTGAACAAGATGTAATTGTGGCTATAGACGGAGACCAAATTACTGACTGGAATATGTTCAGATCCAGAGTTGCTTCGATGAAACCAAATGATGTTGTAGAACTGGATATTCTCAGAGATGGAGAAGCGAAAACCTTAACAGTAACGCTTGGAGAAAGAAATGATGAAACTGTAGCTAGTGTTCGTCCTGAACAAGCAGAATCAATGGAAGAAAAGTTAGGATTCACAGTTACGGATCTGGATGCAAATATTCGTCGTCAGCTGGAACTGGACAGCTCTGAAGATGGCGTAGTTGTAAGCAGAATTAAAGACTCAAGCAATGCATATGAGCGAGGATTGCGAAGAGGTGATGTGATCACAACCGTTAAGAACAAGAAAGTAGAGAGTGCAACTGAATTCTATGATGAGCTCGAAAAACTGGAAGAAAAAGGTGATGAAGTAGTACTTCTGAAAATAATCAGAAATAATGGGAACCAATTCATCGCTTTCGAGTTAAACTAATATCCTATTTATTGTACCCCGAAAAACCAAAGCCATTTCCCTGATACGGAAATGGCTTTTTTTATACCATGCAATTCCGTCAGCTTGTTCTTTTGGCACGATTTTGGACTTATAAGTTCTGAAACAACTTAAGAGGACAAGAATTATGAATTTGAACAAATATACTTTAAAAGCTCAAGAGACTATTCAGAAAGCATTAGAGCTGGCGCAGTCAGGGAATAATCAGGCGTTGGAACCGGCTCATGTATTAAAAGCCTTCTTGATTGATGGAGAAAATGTTGTAGTAAATCTGCTGAATAAATTAGGTGCAAACTTAAGAGCAGTTGAAGAAGTTGTGGATGCAGAATTAGGAAGACTTCCCAAGGTGCAGGGCTCGTCAGTATCAGGACAGTATTTATCAACTACATCTAAAGAAGCGTTCGATAAAGCTCAGAAAGAAGCAACAGCTTTGGGAGATGAGTACATCAGCTCTGAGCATATTTTGATGGGATTTAGTGAAACAAAAGGTCCAATTGCTTCTCTACTTAAAGATCAGGGAGCGTCCAAAGAAAACATTCTTAAAGTGCTGACCGATGTTCGCGGAAATCAAACTGTGGATGATCCAAATGCAGAAAGCAGATACGGCGCTTTGAAGAAATATGCCCGTGACCTGAATGAATTGGCTGAGAAAAATAAACTGGATCCTGTAATTGGTCGAGATCAGGAAATTCGTCGGGTAATGCAGATTCTGACTCGTCGTACTAAAAACAATCCTGTATTGATCGGTGAGCCGGGAGTGGGTAAAACAGCAATTGCTGAGGGAATGGCGCTTAGAATTGTTCGCGGAGATGTTCCTGAAGGATTAAAATCGAAAAGAATTGTCGCTTTGGATATGGGAGCCTTGGTTGCGGGGACAAAATTCCGTGGCGAATTTGAAGAACGATTGAAGGCCGTAGTTAAAGAAGTGACAGATTCTGATGGAGAACTCATTTTATTTATCGATGAGATCCACACTTTGGTTGGAGCCGGAGCTACGGAAGGAGCGATGGATGCCGCAAATATTTTGAAACCGGCACTTGCCAGGGGAGAAATGCATGCGGTTGGTGCAACTACCTTGGATGAGTACAGAAAATACATCGAGAAAGACAAAGCTCTTGAACGTAGATTACAAACTGTATTGGTTGGCGAACCGTCCATTGAAGATACCGTTTCTATTTTGCGCGGATTGCAGGAACGTTATGAAGTTCATCACGGAGTAAGAATAACCGATGCTGCTATAGTTGCAGCTGCTGAACTTTCACACAGATATATTGGAGATCGGTTTCTGCCAGATAAAGCTATCGACTTAATTGATGAAGCCGCTTCAAGATTGCGTCTGCAAATTGACTCTCTTCCTGAGGAATTGGATGGAATTGAACGTCAAATTCGTCAGCTGGAAATTGAGCGTGAAGCGTTAAAGCGGGAAAAAGATAAAGGCAAGATCAAAGGCATTGAAAAAGAACTGGCTGATCTGGAAGAAAAACGAAGTACCATGCGGGTACAATGGGAGCAGGAGAGAGATACCATCCAGAAAGCCCGTGAACTAAAACAAGCCATAGAGACGACTCGTAACGAAGCTGATAAGGCAGAACGTCAGGGGAACTACGAAAAGGTCGCAGAACTCCGGTATGGAACTATTACGCAACTAGAGAAAGATCTTGAGGAGGCGAAAGCCAAGCTGGATGAAATGCAGGAAACTAAAGCGCTACTGAAAGAGGAAGTGGACGCTGAAGATATCGCAGACATTGTTGCTCGTTGGACAGGAATTCCTGTGAAAAAAATGCTTCAGAGTGAACGCCAAAAATTGCTTCAATTAGAAGATGAACTCCACAAAAGAGTAATTGGTCAGGACCTGGCTATTGATGCTGTTTCTGATGCTGTTCGTAGATCTCGGGCAGGTTTACAGGATGAAGACCGTCCGATTGGCTCATTTTTCTTCTTAGGATCGACAGGAGTGGGTAAAACGGAATTGGCAAGAACATTGGCTGAGTTTCTGTTCAATGACCAGAATGCGATGATCCGAATCGACATGAGTGAGTATATGGAAAAGCATTCAGTAAGTCGCTTGGTTGGAGCGCCTCCGGGATATGTCGGCTACGATGAAGGTGGACAATTAACCGAAGCCGTTCGTCGACATCCGTACTCGGTTGTGTTATTGGATGAAATTGAAAAAGCACATCCTGATGTGTTCAATATTTTATTGCAGGTCTTGGATGAAGGAAGATTGACTGACAACAAAGGAGTAACGGTCGATTTCAAAAATACGATCATTATCATGACCAGCAATATCGGTTCACATTTGATCGTGAACGAAATGGAGAAATCAGGAGGAGAACTTTCTGAAGAAAAGTATGAGAATCTCCAAAATCAATTGATCGACCAGTTGAAGAAAACAATCCGTCCGGAATTCTTAAACCGAGTGGATGATACCATCGTATTCCATCCGCTGGGCAGAGAACACATTCGATCTATTGTGGATATTCAGCTGAGAAGAGTTCATCAGTTGTTGGCTAAGAACAAAGTTACGCTTCATGTTTCTGATAATGTGAAAGACTGGTTGGCAGTTCGGGGATATGATCCCGTGTACGGCGCACGTCCGTTGAAAAGAGTACTTCAACAGAATATTACCAACAAACTGGCAACTCAGTTATTAATGAGAGACAGCGAAGAACCGATTGAATTTGAAGCCACGATTTCCAAAAACGGAAATGAGATCGATTTTGCGGAAGTGGTGGATGATCCCGAGAAATGGGCTAATATCACGAAGATGCCTGAGGAGTTTTAGTATTCGTATATGTGACCAATGAAATTAAGTTCATGCTGCCGGGATTCTAAACCATAAAACAGTATGCAAAGTGTTGAAATCAGAAAAGCCCTCGTTTAGAGGGCTTTTATAATTGATATTTAATCTTATCAATCCAAATCAAGTGGAGGTGAAATGACAAATAGATTTCTAACAGGTGGATCCATATTAATGCCGAAACTTGCATTCACTGTACCACAACCAGGAGGAGTAGCTTTTGGTTGACAGTTATCACTATCCATTCGTAAGAAAACATTTTCAAATTGATTTGATTCAATAGCATAGCCGTGCAAATGGTTTTTTATTTTATATTTTTCCCACGGACCTATTCCATTTTGGCAATTTACTATTCCTCCTACCTTGTTATCCTCTGAAAGTTCTCTCCCATCTATCCTTAGATAAACCCCCGGAAACTCTACAGACTCAATCGAATACGTATTATCATCATTTTTAATGAATTTAAATTTTTCGAAAGGTCCAGCTGTATATTGGCAATTAACAGTGCCTCCACCGCTAGGATTTGGTGAATTAACGCCATCACCGTCCATTCTTAGGTAAACGTCTCCATTTGAATAATCAGCGATTGTATGAATTGCATTTTCAGATTTCCCCATAATTATACCTCTTAATCATTAATTAATTGTTATTTAACCGTATATAACGATTTAGGAATATATATAATCTGTAGAATAATTCAATCTAAAAATAATTTCTAACTAAGATGGAAATTTGACAACACCATTTATTACAAAAAAGCCAAAAAGAGCAGATATAATATCCCACACAACGGGGGTGAATTTATCGACATCTGAAGCAGTTACAAATTTCAGTAATGATGGAGTACTTAATTTTTAAGATCCTTGTTTTGCGTTCTGTGATCCAAAAGGATGACTTAACCTAAATCCTAAACTCAGAATCTATTATCCGGTTTCCATCTTTATTGTATACACCGTAATCAAAACCTTTTTGGATGCTGTATGCACCGAAAGCACCGTCTTTGTTGAGGGCCAGGTAGCCGACTTGAGTGTTTTTTAAGCTGGCGCCGTTTCGTTTGTTGCGGGAAATAATTCGGTCTACTGCAATTTTGCAAGCTTCTTCCGGGGAGTGACCTTGTCGCATCATTTCAACGACCAGTGCGCTTCCGGCCGTTTTAACTACTTCTTCTCCTAGTCCGGTTGCACATGCTCCGCCAATCTCAGGATCCACAAAAAGTCCTGCGCCTATAAGTGGGGAATCACCAACTCTGCCATGCATTTTCCAGGCAGCACCACTGGTTGTGCAGGCTCCGGAAAGTCTTCCATTCAAATCAAGAGCAAGCATACCGATGGTATCATGGTTTTCAATATTTACTACCGGTTTATACTCAGAAGTTTTGAGCCATTCTTCCCAAGCTTCTTTAGCTTTGGGAGTAAGCAGGTCCATTTCTTCAAATCCTTGATCTTTGGCAAATTGCTGAGCTCCTTTACCTGCTAACATGATATGAGGTGTTTCTTCCATTACTTTTCTGGCAACGGAAATAGGGTTCTTATAATTCTGCAGAAAGACAACGGCTCCACACTCTCCTTTATCATCCATGATGCACGCATCCAAAGAGACATTTCCTTCTCTATCCGGTCGTCCGCCATAACCTACTGACATGTTTTTAGGATCGTCTTCTTCTACCCGAACACCGGCTTCAACGGCATCTAATGCATATCCACCTTTATCCAGAATCTCCCATGCCGCTTTGTTAGCTTTAATAGCAGTATTCCAGGTAGCAATTACAACCGGCTTACTTCCTGTATATTTGTTGACATTCGTGCATCCAATTCCTGCTAATGGAATAGCTCCAAGAAGACCGGTTTTTAAGAATTGCTTTCGATTCAACATAGCTGTTAATCTATTCTCATTGGATGTGCTTCCGTATTGAACACATGCTTATCCAAATCAAATACTTTGTCATCAGCAAACAGGAGGTAAGCATATTTTAACGTCTCCGCTAAAAAGAAGCTTTCCATGTCATCGCTTTTTTCTTTGGTGGTAACATCTGATAAGGCAGCATAACCATGCTCAGTTTTACAATATTCGACCAGGCTTTGGAACATCACTTTTCCCATCTCAATATATTTTTCATCGCCTGTTGCCTGATATAAATAATAAGCAGACTCAATGTTTTCAGGGCGCAAAGGATATCCTACCGAGGTTACTTCCATATCAACATAATTCAGACCTTCCGGTTCAATTCCGTGTAACTGCCACATCTTAAAATTCGACTCTTGCACTTTTTCTGCTGTTTCAATATCTCCGGCAAGCACTAAAACTCCGGGCATAAATGCATCCAGTGATCCATAAGTTGTAGCTGTTCTTTCTCCTGTATCCATGTTTGCACGACCGTACCAGGTTCCGCTGGCAACTTCGTCAAGTAAATACTTTTCCAATGCGGGTTCATGAGCTTTCCATATTTTTCGGAAGTCTTCATCTCCAAAAAGCAGCCAAGACTTCAGTGCATATTCGTAATACGAGTCGATCATTCCGGAAATATGTGCTTCTTTATTTTTCCATTCACCGGTTTCCACATCAATAGTTGTTCCGACTAATCCGATTTCGGAGCGGCGCTCATACAATCCCATCATCGCTTTTTTGGCACTGTTATAAAAAACAGAATCTTTAGTGTGTTTGGTAAGTGTACCGAACTCGATCATCAAAGTTCCAATCTCAGCGGGATTATTAAACTGCCACTCGGTTTCTCCTGTTTTAAGATTTACTTTTCCGTAAGTCATTCCTGTTGCTGAATCGAATGCAGGAAGTAATCTTCTTCCAAGATCTTCAGCCAATTCCAGAAATCGCTCGTCTCCATCCATCTCATACGCTGAAAGAAGTCCACCCAAAAGGCGAATCGTTATCTCAAAATTGGATACAAAGAAATCATGATCAAAAGACAATTCAGAAAAGATCAATTCTTTTGCCTCAGCGGCTTCTTCATGCAATCCCATTAACAACATGGTGTCAAAAGCATCAACCGGAGTCATTAGTAAAGATGCGTCATACCAGTTTTTAGAAGATTTTGACAACGGTTTTAGCGCGTCGTCTCCCCATGCATGTTGTTTGTAGCCATGCCAAGCGTGTAAGAATTCTTGTTTTACTTGCTCAGCTAGTTGTTCTTTCTCTGATTTTTGAGGAGCACATGCTATCCCTAAAGCAAGTGCCAATAATAAAAATCTCTTCATTAATTAATTGGTCTGTATTCAGTTTTCTTCGCCCAGTTTTTATTAGGTGCAGATCCCATTTCAAAGATCAATTCTCCACCCGCTATAATTTCTTCATGGGAAATATAGCTTCTCTCCAAAGGTTCTCCATTTAAAGATACTGAGTTAATGTAAATATTTTCATCCGAAACTCCATCAGCAATAATTGTAAAAGTCTTTGTGTCAGATAAGGTTATCTCAACTTGTTCAAACTGAGGAGCTCCGATCACATAATTCCCTGATGCCGGATTTACCGGATAAAATCCCATCGCTGAAAAAACATACCAGGCAGACATCTGCCCACAGTCTTCATTTCCACTTAATCCATCTACAGCGGTGGAATATTGAGTATTCATTATTTCGTGAAGAATTTCCTGAGATTTCCACGGTTTTCCTGTATAATTGTATAAATACCCAATATGATGACTGGGTTCATTTCCATGGGCATATTGACCAATCAAACCTGAAATATCAGGAGAAGTGTTATCTCCGGTGATGTTAGAGTCCTGATTGAACAACGAATCGAGTCGTTGGGTAAAAGCATCATCACCTCCCATGAATTCTATCAGTTTATCCACCTGATGAGGAACAAACCAGCTGTGCTGCCATGCGTTGCCTTCGGTATAGTCGGTGTTTACGCGATGAACGGATCTCTTCGGGTCAAAAGGCTCAACCCAATTCCCTTCAGCGGTTTTACCACGCATGAATTTAGTTTGGGCATCATATACATTTTGCCAGAATCCGGATCTGACTATAAAATGTTCGTACTCGGATTCTTTACCTAGCATAAAAGCCATTTGAGCAATCGCCCAGTCATCAAAAGCATATTCCAACGTTTTAGTTACAGATTCATGTTCAAGTTCAGAAGGGATATATTGATATTTTCGATACAAATCAGTTCCACGTTTATTTTGCATAGCACTTGCTTTCATTGCTTCGAAAGCGAGTTCGGCGTCATAGTCTCTGAATCCTTTGGCGTACGCATCCGCGATCACAGGAATAGCATGATAGCCGGTCATGGTATTGGTTTCATTTCCGTGTAATTCCCAAACAGGAAGCAATCCGTTTTCTTTATAGAAATCCAGCATGGTTCTAATCATATCACTCACTCTGTCAGGATTGGTAATAGTAAGCAATGGATGTTGAGCCCGAAAAGTATCCCACAAAGAGTATATAGTGTATTTGGTTTGATCCTGATTGGCATCAGAAAACAAAACCGGAGCCAATTTGGAATGATAAAGAGCGGTATAAAAAATTGATTTTTTCTCTTCGTCTCCCTGGACTTTGATCTTGCCGAGTTCTTCATCCCAGGCCATTTCAGCAAAAAGTTTGGTTTCATCAAAATCCCAATCCTCCAGAGTTTCTAGGTTTGCTAAAGCTCCTTCTTCACTGTGTGATGAGATAGCAATTTTAGCCAGAACTTCTCTTTTACTATTTTCAAACTCCAGCACCCCAAATGAGGTGAACCCTTTGTATTCAGATGAATCAGTGATCATAAAGTCAGAAGAAAATTCCATCGCAAAATAAATATGTTGATCATTCGCCCAGCCGGAAGATCTTCGATAGCCAACTAACTTCTTATTCTCATCTTCCCCGATAATTTTGTAGTAACCTTCGGTAAAAGAATCCCAGTTCAAACTGTAGCCCAAATCCAGATTTAAAAATTGAGGGTCGCCATATTCATAAGTAAACCTATACATGGCTACTCTTTCTGTAGCGGTCATCTCGGCATTGATCTCATAATCATCCAGAAAAACGCTGTAATATCCCGGAGAGCCTTTTTCGCGATCGTGCGAAAATTTGGAAGCATAACTTCTTTTGCTGTCATATTTGGCTGAATCGGACAAGAGCACTTTTCGATTAGTTGGCATGATCAAAATATCATTCAGATCTCCGATTCCAGTTCCGCTAAGATGAGTTTGAGCAAAACCTGTAATAATACTATCCGAATAGTGATAACCGGAAACCCAATCCCAGCCCGGAGTTCCGTTTACAGGACTTGGTTGTATCATTCCGAAAGGTAGCGTTGCTCCGGGGTAAGTGTGCCCATGTCCTCCGGTGCCAATGAATACATCTACAAAATTATTGGGAGATTCGTAGTTAGAGCATGTAACTGTGCTAATAAAAAGGGCAAATAATAAAAATGATGTCTTCATATTGAATTTTGGGGATAGAATTAAAGAAAACTCATTAATCTAATACTAGTGTCTCATCGCAAAGAGCAATTTCATCAGGATCATTAGAAGCCAGAAAGACCAGGCAACCTTTTTGTTTTTGTTCTTGGAGTAAACGCTGAACCAAAACATGTCCGTTCGAATCCAGATTGGAGCCCGGTTCATCCCAGAATAACACTTCAGGATTTCGGATCAGGGAAGAAGCCAATTTCACACGCTGTTGTTGTCCCGTAGAAAGAGATTTGTACAACTTGTCTTTAAGAGAATCGGTTTCTGTTTTGCTGAGTAATTGATGAATGTCAGTTTCGTTCAGATGTTGCTGACTTACTTCAGAAAGAAACTCCAGATTTTCGAGAACAGTAAGCTCTTCATACAAAGAAATATAAGGAGCTGCGTAACCGATGTGATCTTTAAGTTCGGTTTGGGATAAAGAATCACCGTTCAGTTTCCACTCAATGGTTCCGGAGTTTGGTCGGAGCAATCCTGCCAGACATTTCATCAAGGTAGATTTTCCACTTCCGTTTGAGCCTGAAATACCTAGTATCCCTGAATTATGCCCGAATTGAACATCATTCAAAACCGTTTTACGGTTATATTTTTTGGTAAGACTTTTGACCGAAAGTGAAATCATGCGCTAAAGGTAGAAAGTATAATGCAAAAATATACTATGATGGAAAGATTCGTGTTGTAATGCCACTTTCTAGGCATTATTTTCGTTCACCAAAATCATCTTACTTCCATGCAAAAGGTCATTGACCAAATTACCGATAAATTTACAGGACAGATCGGAACAGAGCGTCCGTTTTACTCACCTCAACAGCTATTGAAGGCAGAAATACCTGTCTACATTGTGGAGAGAATACGCCTTTTACTGGAAGACAAAGTGCTGTCGGATCTTAAAAAGACAGATTCTGTTTGGGTGGATACGGAAAATAAGTTGTTCGTTAGTGCTCAAAACGATTTTGAAAATGCGGCCATAAGCTGCTCCGTTATACCGCACCAAAAGTTGTATGATATTCTGCATGCCACGGTTAGCGATATTGTTTCTGTTCTTGTTGAACCTCGGAAGAACATCGCTCCTTATATTTTTCGGGAAGAATCTGTGCTTTCGTTTGAGGAAGTAAGTAAACGTTGTGCCAGACTGATGGTTTACAAACATTTCGGAACCGCGATTCCTCTTTATATGAAGAAGAGAGAGCTGGATGAACTGACTATAGAACGTTGCCAAAGTCTGGTTTCAAATTTAGATGCCAGGATCGTATCTGATTATACCGCCGAAAACTGGTCTCAAAAACTGGAAATGCTTTTTTCTCTTTGCGGAGGAAAACTTGCTCCGGAGCTTTTACAAAGATTCTTTAGAGATAAAGGTTTCGATAACACCGCTGAAATTTTCTCTTCTATTGATGTAGCCGTTACGCAAAGCACCTTCATCGAAATGCTTTCGACTGAGAATTTCAAAATGGAATTGATAAAAGAGCAGGAAAGTGAAGTTAAGTCAGTATCGGAATCAACAAAACCGGCTGAAGTAGCAGAAGAAGTAAAGGAAGAAATTCCGGAAGAGGCAGAAGAGGAAGAAGAAAATTTGGCAAGCTTGTTTCAGTCCGAAGCTGTGGAACCGGATATCAACGAGATTCTGGGAGATATTGAACAGGAAGAAACGCTGGTATTTGATAGTGTGGATGATTCGGAATCATTGAATAATATCTTCTTAAGTGAAGATGAAAATGCTGAAGAAAAAGAGGATTCCGAACCGGTCAGCAATCAAAAAGAAGACAAACAAGCATTCAAATCTAACCTGACTTCTATTTTGGATCAAGCTAAGGATTCGTATAAAGGAGTAGTTCAGGGCGATGAAGAATTTGAAAGTGAGTTGATAGAGGAAGACGATCTGATTCAGGATGCCTTCGAACCGGATGAAGAAACAAAAGATCCAATTCTGGAAGAACATATTGGTTCGGATGAAGAGGTTAGCTCAGAAGATGAAGAAGAAAAGCCGATGTGGGCTCAGTTTTTGAGTGAAGATCAGATGGAAGTGATGATGGCTTCACGGGAAGAAGAGGAAGAACCTGAATCTGAACCTACGTTCAATACACTGCTCGTTGAAGATGAAGACGATGAGATTTTTGTAGAAGAAGAGGCAATTGAAGACAGTTCAGCCACTATGGAATTGAATGAGTATCTTATGGACAGCGAGGATCGTTGGGTAAGCGATGTATTTTCTGGAAAACAGAAAGCATACGACCGGGGAATCAATGAGCTGGGAC
>Ga0181372_1000156_pt1 | contig 17726 bp, 27 predicted proteins | sample LowvirmetaG_5_FD_130161 | JGI IMG/M metagenome (GOLD analysis project Ga0181372, IMG submission 130161) | Marine viral communities from the Subarctic Pacific Ocean - Lowphox_08 viral metaG | ecosystem: Environmental > Aquatic > Marine > Oceanic | place: Subarctic Pacific Ocean | collected...
CTTTAGGGTGGGAACTTTCGGTGGCACGATAATATCCAGCGCTTTAGAAATGGAATTAGAGATAATTGAGAAAGAATATCATCCAAATTCTTGGAATATTTACACATTTTACTGCGGTGACGGGGAGAACTGGTCGACCGATAACGAAAAATGCATTGATTTGTTTAAGGAAATTAAAGATCGATCCCAATTAACCGGCTATTGCGAGATAAATGAGAACTACGAGGGGCTAGCGGAGAACGAAAATCCTCATGATAAGTCTAAAAGTGCTCTATATGGCCTATTCTCTGCCTGGAAGAACGAAGAAATGGAGAATTTATGGTCTAAACTCAGCCCAATCTGTGACAATAAGTTCAAAAAAGTAATGGTAGGGGAAACCGCACACATCTGGAGTGCGTTTCAGACCCTGTTCGGCGGGAGATTAAGCAAATGAGTGATTGGACAGAAGCAGATTTACTACACTGGGATGAAAAAATCACTCGTGTGGCAGAAGATCTTGGACTAGATTGGCATCCAATTGATTATGAAATTATTGATTACGCCGAAATGCTCGGAGCGATGGCTTATACTGGGCTTCCGACACATTATCGCCACTGGTCTTACGGAAAACAGTACGAGCGAACCCACACTTTGTATAATATGGGCCAAACGGGGCTACCATATGAGATGATTATCAACTCAAATCCTAGTATCGCCTATCTTATGAGGGAAAATGCCCTCTATATTCATATTCTTACGATGGCTCACTGCGTAGGTCACAGCGATTTCTTCAAGAATAACCGGATGTTTGATGAAACAAACCCAGAAAACATTATCGACAGCTTTAAATCGGCCGCAAAATATGTACGACAGCTTATTGAAGATCCCTCAATCGGTATTGATAGAGTCGAGGCCATCCTAGATGCAGCACATTCAATCAAATACCAGGTTCCAAGGTTCCCGGGAATAAAATATAAGTCGCGAGAGCAAATTATTGCAACTGAACGAGAAAAAATGAAGCGCAATGTTGATTACAATCCCGATTTAACTCGCGTCCCAATAAGGCCTGAGTACAATCTTTTAAAGTTTATAGCAGAACACAGCCAGAGATTGGAGGAGTGGGAAAGAAATCTTATCTTAATCGTTGAAGAGAGTTCAAGATACTTTATACCCCAAGCACTCACGAAGGTGATGAATGAGGGATGGGCATGCACTATTCACTATAAGATAATAAACGAGCTAAATCTTCCGGATAGTCTTCATTTACCATTTATAAAATTACACAATCAAGTTGTTCGCCCTCATTTGGGGCAACTTAATCCTTACCACCTGGGATATAAGCTATTTGAGAAGATCGTCGACGAAGGCGGCTTTGAAGAAGCGAAGATAGTTAGAGAGGTTCATAACGATATGTCCTTTTTAAGATTCTATGTTGACCAGGATTTTATGGAGGACATGAACTATTTCAGCTACTCCTTCAAGAAGAGTAAAAAAGCAATTACTATAGATGATATATCTGACGAATCTGGATGGGAGAGCGTCCGAAACGAACTAATTAAGAATGTAGGACTCAGTCGAGTGCCGGTTATTTTCGTGGACGAAGTCGAGAAAGATAATACTCTCTGCTTGATACACGAACATGATGGAAGAGACTTAGACCTAGCATATGCTCGAAAGGTATTTGACCACATTAATGCCTTATGGAGAGATGAAGTAAAACTAGTGACAATCGTAGAAAATGAAATATGGGAGTTTTAGACTATGACCACAACCAATAAATTCTTAGAACGAATTAAAAAGCATCGCGATAGCAAAAAAGAGGAGAAGTTCTCGGGCACTCTAGCAGAGTATCTTAAGCTGATAGAGTCAAATACCTCGATCGCAGTATTAGCCCACAAGAGGCTATACGATCAGATCACATCTCATGGTATTACAACCTTAGACGAAACTGATGATCGTTGCAATAAGATTTTTGATGGAGAAGAGGTCAAGGTATACGATTACTTTTCCAGCCAGTTTTTCGGAATGGAGCGGCCCCTAGAGAAAGTCATGCGCTTCTTGCGGTCCGCAGCCATGAAGGGCGAAGAGAGCCGCCAGGTTCTCCTTCTCCTGGGTCCTGTCGGCGCCGGCAAGTCAGCCTTAGTCGAGCATGTCAAAGGCGCTCTAGAACAGTGTGAGCCGGTCTATGCCCTAGAGGGTTGTCCAATCCGCGAAGAGCCCCTGCACCTTATCCCTCGCACGCTTCGGGAAGAGTTCGCTGAATCATACGGCATAAAAATTGAAGGGGACTTGTGCCCGGTTTGTCGTCATCGTCTCATCAAAGAGCTGGACGGCGATTACACTAAATTTCCAATCACACAGTCTTCCTTCTCGGTTAGAGGCAGAAAGGGTGTTGGAGTCGTCCCTCCCATGGATCCCAACACTCAAGATACAAGCTTGCTAATCGGTTCGGAAGATATTTCCAAGTTGGACCTTTACCCTGAGGATGACCCGCGGGTCCTATCTCTTAACGGAGCTTTCAATGTTGGTAACCGTGGCATTGTAGAATTCGTCGAGGTCTTCAAGAACGAAATTGAATTCCTTCACACGATGATCACAGCCACACAGGAGAAGAATGTTCCTTCTCCCGGTAAACAGGCAATGATTTATTTTGATGGCGTTATTCTTGCGCACTGCAACGAAGCAGAGTGGAACAAGTTTAAGGCCGAGCACACCAACGAGGCTATTCTCGATCGTATTGTGCGCGTTAATATTCCCTACAGTTTAGAGTTTGAGCAAGAGGTAAAGATTTACAAGAAGCTAATTGGGCGATCAGATTTCGATTGTCACATTGCCCCCCATACTCTAGAGGTCGCCGCGATGTTTGCTGTCCTCTCCCGACTTAAGCCTTCCAACAAGGTCAACCCCATCACCAAGATGAAAATCTATAACGGTGAAGAAATTGTTGAAAAGGGCCTCATTAAAAAGGTTGATATTAAGGACCTCCGAGAAGAGGTGGAAGATGAGGGCATGACTGGCATTTCTACGCGCTTTGTTATGAAAGCTATTGATGCTGCACTGTCAGACTCTAGCAAGGGAATGATTACACCGATCTCTATTCGAGATGCGCTCATTAAACAAGTAAAGGAGCAGATTGTCAATGCCGATGCTAGAAAGGTGTACCTGCAGTTCCTGCAGAAAGCCCTTCACGAGGAGTATCTATCGATTCTTGAGAAAGAAATCACAAAGGCCTTCGTTACTGCTTATGAAGAGCAGGCAGAGTCATTATTCAATAACTACCTCGACCACGCCGAAGCGTATGTTAACAGTACCAAGGTTAAGGATAGGGTAACAAACGAAGATATGGAGCCAGACGAAAAGTTTCTCCAGACAATCGAAGAACAGATTGGTATCAAGGGTTCTGCTAAAAACAATTTCCGCGCTGATATCACATCTTACATGTTCGCGAAGCTTCGAAGAGGAGAGGTTATTGACTGGAAGTCTTACGGGCCTCTACGAGAAGCTATTGAAAACAAGCTTGTGGCCTCGGTAAGAGATATTTCACGTATTGTCACTAAGAGTAAGAGTCGCGACGTTAAGCAACAGAAGAAGTTTAATGCTATGGTTCAAACTCTGATTGATAACTACGGATACAACGAAGACTCAGCCGAAGAGGTTATCAAATTTGCTAGCAACAACTTATGGAGAGATTCATAGACTACCGCTAGTAGGATCAACAACCGAAAGGGAGCCATCATGGCTCCCTTTTTTGTTGATCAAAACGAGACTGTTTGCTTTGCACCAACGGTAAGTTTGTACAGGATGAGTAAAGACCACCCTAACCCATGGGTTATCGGGGTCAAGGTCTCCAAAGATATCCGCCACTATGCCGATAGCATTAAATCTATCAGCCCTCACCAAATCCCCGGGTTTCATAGAATAGGCATACTCTTAATGGTAGGTGTTATCATCAGGATCAGAAAATCCAACATAAAGACTATCCTCAATTAAATCCTTGTTTGAAGAGAGGAGCAATTCTTGTGTATCGCTGTCTAGGTAGACCGATACGAATTCTGAATCGGAAAAAGAAAAGTCCTCCACAGACAGTCTTACATCTCCAAATTTATGGATTAGAACAGTTACAATCGTAGCTAGCAACTCCGGAGAATTAATCATATCGCTAACATTGTCGGGAGTGATGACGGTTTCCTGCGCCGGCTCTAGAGGCCGCTTGGTCGTCGTCCTAGTTTCCTCTATTGTCTTAAGAGTGGACGCGATCATCTTGTCCAGTTCATCTGCAACAAGAATGTTGGTTTTGTGGGAACGATAGCTTCGAGCAGCCCAAAAAACGGCAAACGAGATAGCCAACAATAAAAGTACTCCCAGAGATACGTACAGGTTTATCATATTGCGTTCCACTTATAAGTAGTCAAAATCTCGCCAATTTTTCCCGCTAATTTTTATAAGCCCTCACAACCCTCACAATCGCTTTCGATACCCGAGCCCTACTCGCACCTCCCACGACAAGAGGCAAAAGCACAGAGCGACCCGCCAGTGCGTCAGGGAGAGACTTCCGTATTGCACGGAGACACCCAGCATACAGCCATAATGTCTCGCGAAGCTAAAAAAGGGTAAAGGGATCACCAGACGTGCACCAATATCCAAAGTGTACTACCGGCGATGGAAGCACAGCATGCCCAAAACACTGCTTGAGTGAGTTCGGGGTTGGTTGCAAAGATATTACGCATAACAGACATAAGTAGAAGGCATTATACCAGAAGGAACAAATAAGTTATTGTGGGGTTTTGCACATGGTGTGCCAAAACACTGCAGTCTATGAAATTTCTACTGGGATTTTTTTCGGCGTTTGGTTCGGGCAACCTTAAGACGATTTAAGCGGTTGCGTGCTCTGAGAGAATCCTTGGGGTATTTGGGGTAAACCTGAAGGAAAGCTTTTAAAGCTTCGTCGGGGGTGGGTGATTTAGGTTCGCGGCTTAATGATGTCGACCGCAGTGCAAGGTATAGAAGCAGACCACCGGGTATTATGATGGCCAGTATAAAGACTATGGCGTGTACAATCGGATTCGTCATCTGCCATGGTCTCTAGTAGTAGCTTCATTTTGTTGATTCCTTTATTTTATTCCCAATTCTCTCTTGAGTTCATCGTAGACGCCTCTTTCGTTTTGTTGGTCGAAGGCTGCTTTCATATCCTCTCCGAAGTAAGCGCCGGCCAACTGGGCGACATCTGCAATAAGAAAGCCCATTTCCACAGCGGTGTCCTTCGACGGTCCGAGTCGATCAGTTATCAGTTCGTAAAGTTTTTTCTGAAAAATCATGGATTCGCGGTCCCATGCTTCTTCCGAATCGGGGATTTCGTCAACAAAGGCTTTCCCGGCGCGTCCAAGCCGCTTTCCGAGTGCGATCTCTTCTTTAATAATCTGCTTTAATCTTGCTTTTGTAAGTTTCATTTTGTTAATTCTCTTGTCTTACTGATGCTAGTTCAGGATGCGGGTCTTGTCCGATCTCCTGTGCGAGTGCGTTCCTGGCTAACTCCATCGCGTAGACGCCCTTTCTTATCATTTCGTATACTTCTTCCGAGATTTGTGATGTTTTCGGTGAACCGGCTGTCAAACCCATAGCTCGATCTAAACCGCCTTTGAGCTGCTCCAAATCTTCTGAGATTGCCTGCAGACTCGCGTATAACTCATATTCAGTAGCTGCAGCATCACGGTCTTCCCGTATACTGTCGATCTCTTCCTTGATGATCTGCTTAAGCTTTGTTTTAGTAAGCTTCATTTTATATATCCTTGTTGTATAACAACCTAAATAGATCCCGGCTCGCCCCAGAATCTAGAGATTTCTTCCACCTTCCGATCGATCTTCTCGCGCTGGTCAGCTGGGAGGTGCTGTTTCATTTTCTGATATACGTCGCGGTGGCGCCGCCAATCGCGGAACGCGGTTCCCCACTCTTGGGACGTGTAGTCGTACATATTAGGCCAATCTCTAGAGAAATACTCAACTGTTGAAGAAAGATCTCCCTCTTCTTGAATATTCTCGATCTCTTCTTTAATAATCTGCTTAAGTTTTGCTTTAGTTAGCTTCATTTTTTTTGATTCCTTAAGGTTTTTCATTGCTAATGGTATATCCGTAGCACTTCGACCTGCGCGAGCCTGGCGTGTGCCAATATCTCCGGCCGGAATACCTGCCAACAACGCAGCAATATAGTCCAGAGATATGTCCAATTGTTCGAGTTTGTTGGTCAGCTGGTCAATGACCCTATCTACCATGTCCTCGACGAATTGTGGGGTGATGTTACTGTCTCTCATTTGATTTTGCTTTTGTTAATTTCGTTTTTTCCTTTGAGAATGTTGACATTTAGTCAGCTTACATACCGGATGCGTCTATGACCCTGGGGAGCTCAGATAAAAACTCACCGGTGCGGGGATTATAAGGCACAGTAACCTCAATTCTTTCGGGAACTTCGTCTATTCTTGTTGAAACAACTGACGTTCCATAACCAAGCGTTTGCATCCCTTCCTCAGATATCTCAAGCTCCTCGAAGGTCCCTCCACCGAGACTCGGATGTTCTATGGTATCTATCATACTCATTGGCACGTTAACAACATACGCAATAGTTGTGTTGGGATCGCTTCTGTAATGACCGGGCCTATAAATCACAAAGTCGTGGCCTCGCGCTCCCTCAATCTCTTCTTTGATTATCTGCTTTAATCTTGCTTTTGTTAGTTTCATGGTTTTTTTTCCTTTGTTTAGTTTCATGGTTTTTTTCCTTTGTTTAGTCGGTGTAACCGTATCTACTTATTTTATTAGCGGGCATAGCAAACATTTCTGCGGATCTGCCCGGTCCGGTGTTACGAAAATTCTCAAGTGCAGCTTCGGCCGCTGATCTATCTAAATATACGCCAAGTAATTTGATTTCCACATCCTTGCCTCCATATGTTACACTCGGCTCCGAGATGATATATACGTCCGGCCCGGGAGACCCTTCTATAGCGCCTAACTCTTCTTTGATTATCTGCTTTAATCTTGCTTTGGTGAGTTTCATTTTTTTCCTTTGTTTAGTTTCATGGTTTTTATCGCTTGCGGCGCATGCGGCGCGGGAGATCACGATCGAATGAGTCAAGAGCACTGCTACGGTTTCGGGCCCTGCCAAGTTGGCGCATTTTTTCTACGTCGCCCGGGTCACGAGCAGTCCGAATTTTAGTCATAAGCGATTGGATGTGCGCCGATAATTCTTTTGAAACCTCTTTTCTGCGCTTTCTCATTGCCGTCCATTTAGGGCCGCGCTTTCCTTTGGCTTTCTCAACTTGATTAACTAAATCGTGGTATTCGGCAATAAGCCCGGGAAGTTCAGTATCGCTCTCTATCATTTCCACAGCCTGTCTCATCATCGGTCCACCAATATCGGCCTCAAGTTGCAACAATTTGTTCTCTGCTTTTTCTGCAACTTTACGTCCCGCGGCGGCCAATATATTCCGGGCCATTCTGGCCAATGGCCCAACCGACTTATAGGCCAAGATACCCAATGCGGTACCCAGGGCCCACGTAAGGACGGTTGCTTCTTCTTGCATTAAGGAATCTTCCTCTCCCGGAAATAGTTCATCCATCAAGTCACCGTCACCGTCCAGAACTGCCTCCAATTCCTCTTTGATGATCTGCTTTAATCTTGCTTTTGTTAGTTTCATTTTATTTACCTTTTAGTTTTTTTTAAAAAGTCGCCTAGTATAGGCGACGCCTAGCTCTTCGTCCAGTGCCTCTCCTATAGCATCCTGAATGGCGCTGGGGTCTAGTCCGTCTTTCTCCAGCGCTGCCCTGATCAAGTCTCCCACACGATTAGCGAGACGGTGGTAGGCCGTGTCGATGTCGGTCCACGCTCCAATCTCTTCTTTGATGATCTGCTGTAATCTTGCTTTTGTTAGTTTCATGGATTTCGACTCCCTTACTTTCCTGCCAACAAGCTCGAAGTATTCTTTTGGGACTTTTTGCTGGATTCCGTGCCCCATAACGATAACGGCAGATCCGTCAGTGGTCCTTGTAAGATTCCATTCGTCACCAACGTTGATGGTCATTGGTCCGCTAGGGGTGTCTAATTTGAATGGTTTTATAAATCTGGCTTTCATGGATTTTTTCCTTTGTGCTAGCCTGCAGGCTATTATAAATAGTCTCGAAATTACTCCCAGGAATTTTTTTAGCCTTTCTTAATACTCTTCGACGTCGATGATGAGCTCGGACCCCACTCAACTCACTCAGAATGTGCTGGGGGTCGCAGCATATGCCGTCTACATGCCGCCTATTTTGCGGAAGTAAAAGTCTCAAAAAATTGGCTGCGCGTTGAAAACGTGCTTAGACGCCACTTGCACCCTACACATATTGCGTAGCACATACATCGGGCGCCCCCCCACGGGGGGGGAGGGGGGGGACCTGGTGCTTGTGTGTTGCAAACATTGAAAAAGGTAAAAAAAAGCGGGGGCCTTTAATCCCCCGCTAGTGTTATGTAGCGCTTCGCGCATTGTTGTTCGCCGGGTTGGTTCCCGGCTAGGCTAAACGTTGCAACCTTACCCCTTTCAGGTTTGTGTTGATTCTATGTTGCGACTATCGCTTGTATCCGCGCTTGTGCAGGCGGGTGCAGTTGATTGCCAACGTAACGCCCTCGGTTGCGTTGTCACCGGTCGCAGCTGCTTCCGCGTTAGCTTGTGCCTGCTTAAGAGTCTCGCGCAGTTCGCCAACCTTAGCAACACTCTTAGAATCGATGCCCAAATCACGGCAAGCTTGCACAGCACCTTCGAGCAGAGACGCAACCTTCGCAACATTGGCAGCGGTGTCAGCATTGCCGGCAACGAAGCGAGCATCACCGAAACGATCCTTTACCCCTTTCAGGGTTGCCGGAACCAAACCCTGATAGGTTTGCATCATGAGTGCACTACCCTCCGGGTTAAGGTCCTCGTGGGTGTCCTGAATGTACTTAAAAGCCGGACCAATGGAAGAGAAGGCGACCGGCGCGCTAGGGTTGGAGGAATCGGTAACGAGGTAAATGTCGGTGGTCTTCTTAGTCATTGTTTCTTTTCTTTTCTTTCGTTAGTCTCGGGGTCATTCCCTCGACTGTCCTTATAATAGCAGCTGGGCCGGTTTTTGTATCGGGCATCTTTCCGCCCGATTCGGTCTGTCTGCCTCCGTGGCCGCCGGACACCATGCCCCTCGACTGTCTGTATAATAGCATATGGGCCGGAGAAGTCAACCCTTTTCTTTAATATTCTCAAAAAACAGTGATCCTGTAAGTCCTCGAGATCATTAGGGTTTTATTAGGTCTCGCCTTAAAGGAGATAGAATTAAAACGCCAGTGATCCCGGATGCTTACAATCCATGCGGCATGAAACCATTATTGGGGGTTCCGTAACACTTGCATGATGCAGCTAACTCACGCACAGGTGCTTGTATGCCGCATATACTCACGAAAACTCACATTTTGGGGGTGCCCTATATCGCCACATTCGCACCACCAGCATTCTGAACATTGTTAATACTGTACATTCGCATTATAGCTATTCTACTGCCTTTCCCATTCTACCTTGCGTGACAACACCTTAAGTCGGTGGTGCAGCCTGTTCCCGGGTGTAGCCGAGACGTTCTCGGGTATCGTATAGCTGGCAGTCCAGGGCAATTGCCATTCTTGTAGAGAGCTTGTGTTGGCAGTCCAGTTAACTGTTACAGTTCCCTCTCCATAGGTTTGGGTTACAATGCCCAACACGCTTCCTTCGAAACCAATTACCTTCTTATCATCTCTATCAAACTCTTCTACTGTGACAAGATCTCCTGGCAAGATTTTTGCTACGAATTTCTGAGTCTTTTTCTGAGACTTTTTTGCTACGGTTTTCTTTGGCTTTTTCTGCGGAGGATTTCCTGCTACGATTTTCTGAGACTTTTTCTTTGTGTTGTTCTCGGACTTTTTCTTACCGGACCAGTTACTCCAGCAAGCGTTGGCACAAACTACGTTACCACTCTTTGCTGTGAACTTCTTAGCCTTGCAGTGCTTACAAGTCTTTACAAACTTTTCTGCTGCTTCCTGTGTCTTGATTGTCTTGACAAGTCCGGTGTTGGTTGTGAACATTTGTGTTGTTATCGCGCGCCAAGACTTCTGGCGATTTACGAAGCAGAGCTTTACTCCAACCTTTCCGACAACTTTTCCTGTCTTGCTGTCAATGCCGGAATCTACAACCACGCGCACGAACTGTGCGGAGGGATGCTTGCGGCTGTAAATGATGGTTGTGCCTACAGGGTTCTTCTTGTGCGGGAAGAAACCTTCTGCCTTCAACATTGCTTTTCGTTGTACTACGCTCATTTTACACCTCGCTCACAATCTTCAAATCGCTGACGTATTCTTCTGACGTTGCGCTGTCGTTCCACACAAACCATTTAACGGCCACAAGGTAAGCGCCGTTTGCGTTTGACTGAATAACCCTTGTAACTGTTCCTGGGTCGCCGGCGGCGCGCGGGGGCCAGCGGAGGCCTGACTGAAAATTGGACCTCACAATGTCGCCAACCTTCAAGATGGGCTGGCCCCATGCATCTTGCTTTCTCATTCTTCGTTCTCCACTAGCTGCTGACTGTGGGCCTGGAGATCGCCAAGAATCTTTTCCCAAGTATGTCGATTCCTGCCTGTTATTTGGTGTTGCCGTTGCTGCCCGATCTGAATATAACCAATAATATCTTTTCTCGGCTGAGTTTGTAGCCAATCAAGAATTTTGTTTGTGCTATTTGGGTTCTGTGGTTCCCAAACTAAAAGTTCAAACTTAGGATAGTTATCAGGATTCATTCTTCGTTCTCTTCATTTCGCCAACTCAAATCCCAAAATAAAAGCCGGGATAGCTCCGATGAAAACGCCACCAAAGACATGCCACCAATCTTTAGCATGTTGATATGCTTGCTGCTCTTTGTTGAGCCTAGGCATTCTTGGTGGCATCTTCATTCTCCGTTCCTTTGCAGGAGTTCATAATGAGACCTCAACTGCTTAATGAATTGCCGAGCGACGACGAAGTGCATGGCGTCGGTACCGCTCGGCTCCGCGACCGGCGAGACTCCATCGAAGAACTCCGGAACGTCGCACATGAACCGCCAGACCTCGCCCAGAAATCTGCTCGACGCCATAATCTTGAAGTGAACATCCGCGAAGTCCTTAAGTTGATCTCGCACATGTGAACCGACTTTCCAATGCAGCTCTTCGAGGTTCATGAGCGCCTCGTGCTCGTCGGGCGGGTCGTGCTCGTCGCCCCTCGCGAGGTCCACTGCTGCCTCACTGAGGCGATCGAGGGCCTCAATTCCCTCTGTTGCGAGGATCTTCTCGGCCCAATGAGCGATGCGGGCCTCGTCCTCTCCATTCATGGACGGAGCTTCTTTCGCCATATGGGCGCTAACCATACCGTACAGGTCTAGGCACCAGGCCAACTCTTCGTCGTCGAGGGTCGTTGACTTTTTCTTCGTCGAGGTCGCGACGGTCCACAGTTTCAGGACCTCGCGCCCCTTTGCAGCAAGGATCTCCTCGACCCATTCGTCTTTGCTTTTCATTTCTTCCTCTTGCCTTTTGATTCCCATTGTTATCGAACCACCAGATCAGACGGCACGGAACCCGTGCGGTACTTTTCACCATATCTTTTGCTGCTAAACACATGATCAGCAAACCTCTTGAGGTACTTTAGCGACATTCGGCGCCGTACATCATCGGCATCGTACTCTGCGGGGACTTGTTCGATCGAGAAGCCGTGGAAATCCTTGAGCATCCGAATGAACTCAATCTTGCCGAACCGGGGATCGTCCTTTTCATGGAACGAATCATCGTATTCAGCAAGAAGATGCCGCATGATCTTCATGCTGGCCTTCTGACCCCTTAGATCTTCTGTGTCGAAGACAACAACCATTTTCATTCTCTTACCTCATCTTTCAGTTCGATCGGATCGTTGAGAAGGAAAAGCCATTCGCCGGCCATTGGTTCTTCTGTACGGGCGGCGAGCGGGAAGAGTTGATCGCTTACCTTGAGGGCAAACCTCTTTCTCGGTTTGGCCTCCCATGAGGGCTTCTTCGGTGCGTTTCGTGCTGCCTCTTCCCGGTCCGTGTAGAAGTCACCTCTTCCCACGGCCCAAACAATTACGATTTCCATTATTACTTGCTCTCCCGGCAGCGAATAATGTCCGCTTCGGTCAAACCAAGAAGCCTCATAGCCTCTTCCCGCTTGTTATCCTTGCGGGGTGCGAGAATCTTTGCTTTAAGGATCAGGTTTCGCGGACCATCCCTGAACTCTCGCTTGAGTCGTTCATTGATCGGATGCGGCGCCGGTTGATTTCGGTTCCTGATTTTGGCGAACTTGAGCCGCCGAGCAGCGCCGGGAAGGCTACCGCTTCCGTTCGTCACATTGCGGGAAACGATGTTTCCTCCGCAGTCGTCACAGTTCCAATGTCCCGCCCAGGCAGACGGGACATTCGGGTCATGCTCTCCACACCGGGCGCAACGCTTTCCTTCATCGTGGGAACCCTCGATGCGAGCGTTGAATTGTGCAGAAGAGTTGCGCGCGCGCTGGCGGCGCTTTCCAAGATTTGCTTTTGGGTTGGTGAATACTGCTGCCATTCTTGACTTTTCCTTCGGCCGGCGTCGTTGCGTGGGTGCCTCGACTGTCCTTATAGTAGCACAGGAGGCGTCGCGCGTCAAGCAAAATAATGCCCTCTTACGAGAGGGCTCTACAACCAGAGATAGAGGGTGGCACACTTTAACCGGTGTGCCAGCTGCTGTTCAAAGTCTTTTTGAGAGGTATTGCCCTGGACGAATGGAGGATCTCCAAAAGGGCATCCAACTGTACACCGAATCTTTAGAGTCCTCTATTTCGATTGCATGATAGAAGTAGGGGTTTGCTGCCTCATTCTTTTCCATCGCAACAATTACATCATAAGAGGGGAGAGGAATCGGTTCGAAAGGGGGCCACACTTCCCGATCCCAGCGCGGTTGGAGCGACGAAAACGTCTTCACTCCCTCGCCGGCCTCCATGCTTACGAATCGGACTTCTTCATGGGATGCTACTACGCAAATTACTTGTACTTTCTGGCTTGGTAGCCAAGCTCTATCTCCGACTCGCCACTCCCAAGAGAAACCTACGCGGGGATCAGTAAGATCCGCCCAAAGCTTAATCCAAAAGGTGACTTCTTCATCAGACCATGTAGGCTGATGTGCATAAATAGTCATTTATGACTTTCTGTTAGAGGTTGTTCAAAAAGGTTTCCGGGCATCTTCACCGGGAACTTACACGGACTTGTACCGTCCCACCTATTCTCCTTATCCTACTGGCCTAGTAGTTATGATACAGCGTAATAGGCCCGCTGTTTTGATTATCACCCTATGTTGGTGGTGAGCTTTTAAGCGCGGTGGACACTAATTCAAGATCAGTCCCACGTTCCGAAGATCGCGAGCCTCCCGAGAAAGTTCTCCACACAAGCCAATCAACTTCCGCGTTGAACATTCCATCTTCTTCGTTGATAGCAAACACAATACCCGGATCGTTCGGGTCGGTGGTCGTTACAACAAGGTCGCCCACTCCTATTTCCTCGGAGTTGTGCCCTCTAATCGTTGGTCTGTCGCGTCGTTGCATTTGAAAAATTACCGCGAACTGCGCGCATCGCGCTTTGTGATCTCCGCGACCTTCAACATGGCCTCGTTACGGAGATTCGCGAAATCAGCATCATGGTAGCGGTATCGAGACTCCGGTGTCTTGATGGTCCCGATTTTGAGTGCAAGGTTAAGCGAGCAATTCGTGTGCTCAATGAACCGGCGCAAAGTCCAAAGCCGGGTGCGCTCAAGTTCGGACAAATCGGTGTAAATCTCTTCAAGCAACTCGCCGGGAGTATTGTTCTCATTCTTCGTGGTTCGGTGATAGTAACCATAACCGCCGAAGAACGCCTGCATCATTCGCCAGTGCGAACGGCTGTTATTCTTGAAATACTTACGGTAAACTTCCGTGTATTCCTTCTTCTTCAACTTGATCGCACCATGCGACAGCAGTGTTGCCTTGAAAACGTAACCTCGATGGTTCCAGAGTTCCTGGGCTGCTTCCGGTGTGATGTTTGGGTTGTTGGAGAGATACTCCTTGGCGAGACGATAGTAATGCTTTGAAATAGCAAGCATCGTTTCTGAATCAGTAAATCGGTTCTTTGCTAGCGAAACAACTTCGCTGTTATTCATCTTGCCAATGTTGTTCGCGTAAGGCGATTGATAAATCGTCACTTTAGTATTCCAATCCTCTAAGATCAAAAGGATCTACCGCTCTTTCGCCGGCAGGAAGGTTCGCCATTGCATTTCTGAAGTCATTACGAATCCCTTCGAGTTTTTGCCAGCACCATACGGCGGAAACGTGGGCTTCCTCTGAAGTCTCTGGTTGAGCGGAGCAGGCCAACTCATCGAAGAGATGGTTAATATGTGTCTCAAGTGCGTACTGAATCGTGGTGATCTCTCCCAGAGTCAAAAGGATACTAAGTTCCCGATTTTCCAATTCTTCCAATTCTTCTTCCAAGTCCTTCATCGCTTGAACTCCGAGTTCTCAAAGACAGTCGGATGCATCACATGATCTGCGCTGCGGCAGGCGAGACCAACGTGACAAGAGGTAGTTTGACTGTAATACCTCCCCCCGGGCGAAGTAAAATCGCCCACGACGGTAGCGCCGGAATCCGCCCTGTAACCGATCCGAACATTGTAGGAATACAAACCCTTACCGTCAGTGTTCAGGGCTCCGCTGTAGGATACTGCGGGCCTTCCGCCCCTCCACATTGAAACAACTTCCTCGTTTCTCATTTTCTAACTCCAAAGGGTTGCTGTAGCAGCAACGACAAGGTTGGCAAAAGCAAAAGTAATCATCACTATTCTTCTTCATCTTCATCATCGAAGGGAGAGTCGTAACTCTCGTCAAAGCCATATCGGAGTGACTCAATCGTCAAATCCCAACTCTTTTCATTATCAGTATCGCTCATACAGTTCCCTTTCGTAGAGCCACAACCCTCCGAGATACCAGAGAGCACACCAGAGTGCAAGTTCAAACATTACCAGCTCTTTCTATTCTTATGTTTTGGTTTGCGGGACCGTCCCTTGTTTACGTCCCGGTTGCGATTGTGATGCTTTCCGGCACCATTTCTTTGGAAGGCAGCGACTGCGATCCAATTTCGAGTTTTACCTTTCGTGACCACCTGGGTGCTCCTTCCCTCACTGTTCATATAGTATACAGGAAGGAGCACCCGTTGTCAAGAGAAAAATAGTTAGCTTTCGGTTGGAATGATTACCATGCGTTCCGGCTTCGGGTTGAAGTAGGGGCGGCTGCCGTTGCGTTCATCAGTAATCCACATACGCTGGACACTGCACCGTACAGGCTTCGGAGCCATCATATCAGTGCAGATGATAAGACCATCGAACCCCCCGGTTTCATTGACAAACTTCGTAGGAGCATCGAAGCAGGTTCCACCGTGCATCGTTCGCTCGGTCTTGCGGCTTTGCCCCTTCTTCCAAACCCAATTCAGATCAGGATCCACGCGCGTATCGAATGGAATCACCGTGAACTCTGCGATCTTTGCCAAGCTGTTCAGTTCACCAAAGAAAGCTGTCAGCATAGCCTCGGAAACGGATCCGGACTGGTCAATAGCAATAGCAATCTTTGCAGTTCGCGTGGACTTCTTGCCGGGATGCTGGTAAGGATACCGCTTGTTAATCTTGCGAACCGTGCTCCGCTTGTTGGCCTTCTGGCTCTGCTTCACAAAGTAACGAAGCACCTTGCGCCAGTCAACCTTCGTTGAGATAGAAGCAATGATTTCCTTGCGGCAGTCAGCCGGAACACTTCCCCACCCACGGCTGGAAGAGTTTGCTTCTTCCACCGCATCCTTAATAAACTCCTTTACTCGCTCCTCGGCAATCTGCTTTGTTTGCTCGTCAACATCGTCCCAACCGGAGTGGTCATCGAAAGAGTCCATTCCGTCCAGAGGGTTTCCCTGACCCTGGTCGGTACCCTGACCACCACCTTCGCCTGGAGTTCCCCCTTCGCCTTCACCCTCGCCCTCGCCCTCGCCATCGGGCGGCGGGTCCTTCTGCATCTTACGCAACTCCTTCAAGTAATATTCGGCAGTCTTGTAAGCCTCGAGGTGCTGGAACGGTCCCTTTCCCGGAAAACAACCGAGTTCGGGCAGATTCGACAAGTGTCCATTGATAGACAGATCCATCGCGATGTTGTGAATCTTACGCTCATTCGGATCCATATCTCGGAAAGACAGAAAACGGCCGCCGGTCACATGCTGAAACACGATATGGTAGAACTCATGCTTTAGAACGTCCTTGCGTTGCAAATCCGTCATACCCGCAAAAAACTTTGGATTGTAAAGCATCTTGAGCTTACCCTCCTCGGTCACGGTCACACCGGCGGTTGGGATCGCATTCGTTGCACTCTTGTCCATCCGCCGCGAAAGCGCAGCAAAGAAGGGTTCGTCCATCAGAAGACGGTGAACGTGAGTGTTCAGATCGAAAGCGGACACATCCACTTCTTCGGGTTCAGGGGTTTCGTTTTTCATCGGCTCGGTCACTTCATTTACCTCCATCGTTATCTGTAGTATACCAGTTCCAAGCGCCCCCGTCAAGCAAAAAAGACTCCACTTAACGGGGCGCTTGATTACTTAGATCTTGTCGCCCGTCAGAATCTCAACAAGGTAGGCTCCCACAGGACGGCCGTCGCGGGTCTCAGTAGCATGGAAGGCGATCGCATTGTCCTGATTCGCTTGCCCAAGTGTGTTCCAGAGCTTCATAGCAGCCTCAGACGGAAGCGACATAAAATAGCCCGCAAGGTTACTCAGTTCACTCTCGTTGAGAGCATTCTTGAATCGGTCACCCGCACCCATCTTATCAATGAGAGCACAGTGTTGATTCATATCAACGTCGATGACCTTACCCTTGTCGAGCACGTCAGAAACCGTAACAACCTTGCTGTAATTCGCAACGAAGTCATTGAACGACACGGCGGCTTCAAATCCGAGATAGGCAGAAGCCAGAGCAAACACGGTCGGGTTCGACTGTCCCGCCTCAAGCAGCGCGGCTTCCGAAACAGTGTCGGAGAAGCGAGCCCAGGAGCGCCGGGAAGGATAAACCTTGTTCGGCTCGGGATCGTCGTTGTGCTCAAGGTGCTCAGTGTTGTTCCGAATGAAGTCGGTCACGAGAGCATCGCAGTTGTCTGCGGCCCACGCAATCCAATCATCAATGGACGGTTCAACATCGAACACGGTGTAACGGTCAAGTTCCGCCGGGTCCATCTCACCCACCTGATAGGAAGCCGCACCCGCGTGTGTTCCACCATTCACCGCAGCGAAAATCAGGGTGTCGGGGTGAAGTGCATGACCGGCGAGCTTGCGCGAGTCGCACAACTCAAAGATGCCCTGTCGAACTTCCAGGGTTGCACGGTCAACCTCATCGAGGAAGAGGACCACGCCAGCAGAACAAGCAGCCGCGAACCAGTCGGGCGGGCAGAAGGAAGTCACTCCTTCATCCACAGTCGGCAGACCCAAAAGGTCGCCTTCGGTCATCTGCGAAGCACGACGCTCCACAACGGGCAGACCGATGGATTCCGCGTACTGGTAAACCACAGAAGACTTACCGATGCCGTGGCGACCACGAAGCAGGACAGGGTGATTCGCACTTGTAACGTGCGGAAGGACGAGGAGAAGATTCTTGAAGTCGATTGCCATGTTTTGTTCCTA
>Ga0181372_1000157_pt1 | contig 17606 bp, 3 predicted proteins | sample LowvirmetaG_5_FD_130161 | JGI IMG/M metagenome (GOLD analysis project Ga0181372, IMG submission 130161) | Marine viral communities from the Subarctic Pacific Ocean - Lowphox_08 viral metaG | ecosystem: Environmental > Aquatic > Marine > Oceanic | place: Subarctic Pacific Ocean | collected 2015-12-05
CATCCACCGCCACGATTGAACAAATTATAAAAGATGATGTAAGGGTTATAGAATTTTTTGTTGATCCTCGACCTAACGTACATCAGAGAGCATTAATTGCTATTAGTGTTGAAAATTATTTTACTCTTACTTCGTCTAATCTAACCATTGCTGCTGCCAACACCGAGAAAGATGTTGAGCTTTTTTCAAATTTCAATACCCTAAAATTAGAAAATCAAATTAAAAATTGTGCTTCCCTTCTTAGGCAATATGCCGTAGATATTAAAAAATATGACGGAACAATAGTGCCTCCCCTTAATTTTGATAAAGATGCCGAAAAACTAGAATCGGTCTTGCCTAAAATTATTTCTTTTTTAAAACTAAACTCGCTGGTATATCGATCAGATGAAGAAGATTTTTTGCAAGTTGGGTTTGATTTAAATTTTAATCTTACTTTTTTGAGATTTGTACAGGATGGAAAAAGTTATACCCCACAAGAAGGTTTCAATAAGTTAAAGAAATCTACGCCTATTGACTCTGCAAGGATTATGCACTATTTTTGGTTTGCAGGTGAAATGAGCACGATTAAAAAAGAACAATTACCTTGGACAGAGTTTGTTAATACATTTGTATTTCCAACACCAGACATTTTTCCTTCTGTGCCCAAAAATAATACTGCTGTAGATCCTACTGGAAATGAGCAGCCCAACATTGAAGATAAAACATCAGTAAAAGACAGTTTTCCAGAAATAGATATTATAAACTTGGATAGTGATAGCTGCGAGGTTTTTAAATCCTTTGTTGAAAAGATATCTGAGGACAATTTATTAAAATCTTACGAATTTCAAACTATGTGGCACAATGATCTTCTTTCCAGCCCTGATTTCAATTTTAATCCTGATTTTTCTGTCTTTACAAAAGATAATATTAATGATTTAATTAAAAAATTAGGATCTCTCGAAGCTGTATTTAAATTATTTTTAAACAAGATGGATATTAATGACATCATTAAGCAGGTGATGGGTTGCCTTGGGGTTGCCGATTTAGAATTGCCTGATTTAGAATTGCCTGATTTAGGATTGCCTGATTTGAGAGTAGATGTTGGTTGTTTTGGTGATCCATCCTTTACTGTACCTACCATACCCTTTCCTGATTTTATTCCAACTGTAGATATAATGTCCGATCTGACTTCTGGAATAAAAGTTAGTATTGAAACGCTATTAGTAGATACGTTTGTCCAGACGATTATTGAGTTATTGTCTCAACTAGCTTTGGAATTTGAGTGTCGGGAGTTTACGGCAGAGTTTGGAAGTTTAAATATTTTAGATGACCTGGTAGAAGCCAATACAAGTCCTCGAAAGATAACAGAGAATGTGGAAGCTGCCGTTCGCCAAAATGGCCCCGGCAACGGCCCAATACCCTTTGATGATCTTTCCAACGCGCTCGGTGATATTTCTCTAATGTTTACACCACCAGAGATTTGTCTTCTTATGAGTGGTAACTCAAATGATCGTAATTTACATCTGATACAGTCTTTGATAAGGGCCAAGCACCCAAGCCTCTTGCCACTGTTTAACAGCAAGACTACTACTAGCGATGTGATGCAATCGCTAGGGAGACTATCAAGTCTTAATATTTGTAGTGACTTCCTAACTAATCCTGATATTAGTACTTCTCCAAATGCCCTATGTGATGATCCCCTAGAGGATTTGAAATGTAAGTTGATGATGAATAAAGGCGCAACAGCAAAAGAGTGTGAAGAGCAATTGGAAGCGGAAAGGGCTAGGAGAGATCGCCAAGCCGCCCAACTAACTGATCTTTTGCAAAATGGGCTTACAGGGGACATCCCCCCGGTCTTTTGTACCACTGACGAAAATGGGAATGTAGTTCCTGGGTTAGTAGATGTTGAACACGAATCCGCAAAGTTCGCAATTGATTCGGCTCTAGATGCTCTTTTTAGCCCCCTATATACTTCTTTTGACACAGATGCCAATCAGTGGGCATTGACAATGGGGAGTGTCAATAATATAGAAAAAGAAGTCGATGTTTTCCTTACAAATGAACAAAACGGGGCGGAATATTTAAATCCCGACATCCAACGTCTTGTCGGACAGGGATTGCCAACGGGAGCCTTCGATGGTGAAGAGACATTCAAAATTCCAAGGACTACCAAAACAGGTCCGCTATATCTTAAAAATAATTTATTAGACCCCACAAACAAAAGATTAATTTCTGTAACAGAAGCATATCTGTTTGATCTAGGTGTGCCCCAAGACCCAACAAACACAGAAACTCTCACCTTACTGGACACAGTATTCGCACAAATAGACCCTACAACACTTACCGATGAACAAAAGCAGCAGATTAAGGATCAGATTGCCAGCGATACATTTAATTACAGCGCCAGCCTTACATTTCCCAAGCTTACTGCCGAGGCAGCAATTCAGCAAACGGCTGACGGCAGCGCACCAACGGTCGGAACCTTGGAGGAAATATTAGGAGCACCCAGGAGAGATCCTCTCGGATCAGTTCATAATTATAAAGATCAGAGTTTTTTAACAGTCACAAGAACACCGGGGGACTCAACAGAGGAGGAAATATTTTTAGCCGTCCCGATGAAAGAGGAATTGGAACCAGAAGTTCAAGAGGTTCTTTCAACCCTCCCCCTTGTTATTGGAAATCAAGATTATTCTTATCAACAAATAGCATTTTCTGAATATATGGTAGAAAAACTAAGAAGAGTAACAGACCTCGCCAGTGCCACGGAAAAATTAAGAATATTTTTAAAAAAACATATTTATGCAGACATTTCGTCAGACTTGGTATTATATCTATCTCGTCTTGTAACAGAATCTATTTATTTTGATAATAAAAAACCCTCCTATAGTAATCCAGGCGGTTCAAATATAAACACTGGTACTCCCTTCCTGGAAGATGTTGTTTTAAATCCCCCCAAGACTGCCAATGAGGAATCTTGTGGTGTTGATAATAGTTTGCTTTCTATTGGGGAAGCAAAAGATAATACGGCAGCAGGATATGAGGACAATAGGTGTGGTGATAATGACTTAATTGAGGATGGGCAGAGAAGACCAAATACTCCCAATGCTATTGAGGGTGCCCTGAGCGAACAAGCTATTTTGATGCTTTGTCGCTTGGCTATTGTTGATTATTATTTGAGGGGAATTTTTGCCCTATCAACCATAAGAATCGAGGATGAAAAGTATAATCTATTATCTGCTTACATTGCAAGAAAAACTGTTGAGGATATAAAAGCCGCAAGTCCAAATTTATTTATTAAGTTTGCTACCACAATTTACGATATGTTTTTAGAGGCAACGTTACCATCCGAGGAGGATGTAGAGCAACAAAAACCATTGGTTGTTAGCGATCAACAGACAATAGAAGCTCTTATTTACTTTATTTTACAACAAATGCCAGCGACAGTTGAGAGGTTATCTGATTTTCTTGATGTGGGTGAGTTAGCCGAAATTAATAAAGCCTTGGTCAATCGGTACATCCCAGATATTTATGTAGCAAAAAATTATATAGGCGAAACTAGATTTGCAAATATAGCAACTGAAAGAGTGATACCCAATAATCTAAATCTTTCTAAAATTAAGCAAGTATTAATTGATAATAGGGATGCTCTGGTTGCCGAACGAAACAGGCTCCAGAGAGGAACGCCAGAATATGATGGCAAGCAACAGGAGATAGATGATGTTGATTTTGTAAAAAACATAATAGAATTAAAATTAGATCCTAATACTCCTGATGATTCGGTCGCAGAACTCTTTTTTCAATCTTCTTTACTTGATACTGTTGTTTCTTTTAACAATAATCAATTTGATCTTGAGGACGGTAATTTATTTTTGGAAAAATATATTATTATTAGAGATAGGTCCGCAGCTAATCCTCAAGCTTTTCCCGATAGGCAAGAATTTATTGACTTTATTAATAGAGAAGTTCGAGTCCAGGGGGTTCCCATCAGGGAATATCCTGGATTAAAACCGTCAGCACCGGGAAATCAAATTGTTGTTAGTCCTGAACTTCTTTCTGATTTTCTCTCAGAATGGAATTTTCCTCTCAACATCACAATGTCAGACTTATTTAGTGAATTTAAATATGGATTAAGGGTTGTATATATTCCTCCTGTTAGGGATCTAAATGTTGACGACGCAGGCGATGTGATAGAATTTAATTTTGATGGAGATGTAATTGGTGATCACCCTACGGAAGCCCAAAAAGATATTTTTAAAGACACAAAGGCTTTTAAATTGATAGAAGTGTCCGACGACGTAAGAATTATCGGCGGCACCCAAGGTCGAGACGTTGATGCGGAAATCCGTTTGTTAGAAACATCTTTAACAGTGGATCTCACCAGCAGGAATTTTAAGAGGATTATTAATCCGATTCCCTTGGTGGAAACAGAAATTGATGCACTTAATTCTCCGTTCAGCGATTTGATAGAGGAGGGTGCTACTGATTTAGATCAATTTTTAAAGTATGAATTAAAGTTACCACAACTTAAGCTTGATATAACTGAAAAGCCAGAATACAAAACAATGTTTAATTACATTTTTCCATTAGAAAATTATGCTTCTTTGGTTACGATTCATTCTATTGAAACAATGTCTAAAAAACAAGGAGTTCCTAATACTTGGGGCGCAACAAGAGGAAGTCTCCTGAACGTGCTTGATGTTAGCTTATCAAACGGTGACTATCGTTGGGAGTCATCAAATGAATTGATTGCCGATCAGAAGAAGCAGTCGAAATATTTTGAAGAATTGTTCAACCAGTTGTTGGATAATTGTCCAATTCAGTATAAATTACCGTTATTGGCCCTGAAGAGTAGTGGAGCTTTGGGAGGTAGCGGTGGAGCTTTGGGAGGGGGCAGTGGAATCCTGGGTCTTCCAACATTTAAGTTTGCTGTAAAAGCTTCCCTAGATGCACCTAAACTTATTTTCAAGGCTTTGGTCGAGTTAATTGATCCTAACATCTCAATTGCTTCAAAGATCCATTGCCTAAGTGACAAAGAGATTCCACTTATTGCCGCCTCTATGGGCCTCTTGCCTGTGACTGTCTTTCCGCCACCAATTGGAATTGGCCCCCCTCTTACTCCTCTTGGATTTGCTTATCTTGGATTGTTTGGATTTGGCAACGATCGCCCTCCTGCTGAAGTTGATGGGGATGCTCCACCAACTAATATTGTACAAAGAAGAAACCAGCTTATTGAGTGTGAGGACGAAGAAAATAATAATTAAGATCATATTTACTATGATCAGTACAGTGGAGAAAGTAAAATGCCCGGTTTATCGCCTAAATTGCCCCTAGAGAGAGATTTTATTGATGGGTATTCTTTAAATAAAAGCTATAGGCAAATGATCATTCAAAACTTGAAAATGGTTTTGTTAACGATACCCGGCGAAAGAGTGATGGACCCTGATTTTGGCGTCGGTTTGAAAACTTACTTATTTGAGCCCCAAATGACCCAAACTCACGCCAACCTAAATGCGAACATCAGACGACAGGTGGCAAAATATCTGCCCTTTGTAAAGATTAGTGATATTAAATTTGAAACATCGGAGAACTCAGAAATGATTCCTCCTAATTATTTATCTGTCATTTTATCTTTTAGTGTAGGCTTGATTGATTTGAGTGAAATCTTAGTTATAACTGTCACTAACAACTAATTACCTAACAAGGAGCAGACACAAAAAATGCCAAAGAAAGTATTTCCAATAAAATACACAAGTCGAGATTTTGATTCTATTAAATCAGATTTAATAGATTATACTCGAAAATATTACCCTGACACCTTTAAAGACTTCAATGAAGCATCTTTTGGCTCTTTGATGCTTGATTCCGTCGCTTACATCGGAGATGTTCTTTCCTTTTATTTAGATTATCAAGTAAATGAAAGCTTTTTAAACAGTGCAATTGAGTTTGATAATATCTTAAGACTTGGTGAGCAAGTTGGATACAAATATGAAGGGTTGGGAAGTTCAACCGGCACAGCAACATTTTATGTCACCATCCCTGCTGCATCGAGCGGCAACGGCCCCGATCTGAGATATATGCCTATTTTGAAAAAGGGAACTGCACTAAGTTCTAGAAATGGTGCAAATTTTCTCCTAAATGAGGATGTTGATTTTGGAAAAGAGGGAAATGAGATTGTTGTTGCCCAAGTTGATTCAACTACTGGATTGCCAACATCTTTCGCCGTCAGGGCATACGGAACAATTATTTCTGGCAAAATTGAAGAACAGAGAATTGAAGTAGGTGCTTTTGAGCCATTTAAGAAATACAAGTTGGCTAAAACAAACATCGCGGAGATACTAACAATTGTAGACGCAGAAGGTCACGCCTTTTACGAAGTCTCGCATTTATCCCAAGATACGATTTATCGAGCAGTGACAAATCAGCAGAATACAGAAGACTCTTCTACGGAAATCTTAAAGCCCTTTGTTGTACCGCGCCGCTTCATTTCGTCAAGGGACAGAAACAACTCTTTCATCCAGTTCGGTGCAAGCTCTAATTTTATTCTACCAGAGGACCAAATTGCAGATCCATCCAATGTTGTTTTAAAACAGAATGGGAAAGCTTATATTGCTGATACAACTTTTGACCCTACAAAGTTAACTACGTCAGATAAATTTGGCGTCGCACCATCAAATACAACCCTATTTGTTGCATATAGGGTCAATGATCCCACAAACTTAAATGCAAGAGTAGGGGCTTTAAATACCGTTGTTGGTCCAAACTTTGAATTTATTAATCTTGAGGTGCTTGATGATACTCTCATACAAAATGTTATTGCTTCAATAGAGGTAGAAAATGAGGAGGCAATCATCGGGCAAGTCGCCCTCCCAAGTTCAGATGAGTTGAAAAATAGGATTTTTGGAACATTTGCTTCACAAGGTCGTGCTGTAACATCGACAGATTATGAAAGTATGACATACCAGATGCCAAAAAAGTTTGGAGAAATTAAGAGATGCAAAATCTTTAGAGATTCTGACTCGTTGAAGAGAAATCTAAATTTATATATTATTTCTGAAAATTCTGCTGGACAGTTGGTCGAGGCAAATGACTCAATTAAGAAAAATCTAAAGACCTGGGTGACAGGCAATAAAATGATTTCGGACACAATTGATATCTTAGATGCAAAGATTGTAAATCTGGAAATCTCATTTGTTGCGATTGCAGATTTTGATAGGTCTAAATTTGACATTCTGTCTGATGCTACTGATAAACTCATTAGTTTTTTTAGTAGAACGCCAGATATAGGTGAGCCATTTTTTATTACAGACGTGTTCAACCAGCTAAAGAAGGTAGATGGAATTGTTGATGTCTCGGATGTTTCTATCTCCCAGAAAACAGGGGGCAGTTACTCTACAATCAATTTCAACATTGGCGCAAATACATCAGCAGATGGAAGATATGTTGAGATGCCTAAAAATGTTATTTGGGAAGTTAAGTTCCCGACTTCAGATATTAAGGGAGTTCTTAAATAATGGCGATTAAAAGATATTTTGCTACAGCAGATTCAACCATAACAAATGCTTATAAGCCGGATTTAGCAACGAGAGCATTCGAAGCAAATATGGGCCTTGCGGATTCTTTAGAGGTCTTTACAATTTATGGACAAGAATCGGCAACATCCAGGGAGAAGGAAAGAATTGTCATTAAATTCCCCGCCGATCAGATCAAGCAGGATTTCGATGCAGGCCAATTTCCAGATTCAGCAAAATTTTATCTTCGACTTTTTAATGTAGAGCATACAGGCACAACCCCAAAAGACTTTACTCTTGAGGTTTACAAATTGTCTAAATCTTTCGATGAAGGCACTGGTCTTGATATGGAAGATTATGGAGACACGGGAGTGGTAAATTGGCTTACAGCTAGTCTCGATAAAATTCCAGCAACCGGATCATTTACAATTACTTCATCCCCAGTATCTGGGACAGCTTTTACCGCCTCAGTTGGAACTTATGAGGCACCAACAATTGCTGGCTCCTCTGCAAACAATACTGCAATTAATCTTGCAAATTCTCTTAATGGGGTTTCAACTATCACTGATCTTGTTTCTATTTCTAGAAATTTAAACATTGTTTCACTTGTTGCGCTAACCTCTGGCTCTATTGGTAACTCGGTCGTTATTAGTATTGACCCAACCGGGTCAGATGGCAGCGGTGCATTAACCGGCTCTGGTGATTCTCTTACGGGTGGCCTTGATTACACCCCTTGGGACACCGCAGGCGGCGACGTAACCGGATCTGCATTAGGTTCAGCATATTTTGCAACTGGCGATGAAGATATGGTTGTTGAGATTACCGACGAGGTTTTAACCTGGTTAACTTCTTCTACAAATGACAAGGGGTTGTTAGTTCGACATACAACAAGGGTCGAAACTGAACTAACCCAATCATACTATACAAAGAAGTTTTCTGCCCGAGGGTCCGAGTTTTTCTTTAGCCGTCCCGTTCTCGAAGTAAGGTGGGACTCCTCAGAACAGGATGATAGATCAAATTTTTACTCACAAAGCAACCTGTTTGCAGTAGGATCTAGTTACAATCAAAATACTTTAAATTTGTATAATAGGGTTTTTGGAAGTTTGGTAGATTTAAGAGGGGATGCCACCCTCGTTCCTTCTGCCAGTTTCTATGCGGCCTCGGATTATACAGACCTGCTAACACCGGAGAGTATAGCTGTCACGCGAGAAGCAACTGGTTCTTATAAGGCAATTGTGGAGCTTTCAACTACGGCATCAACAGTTTATGAGAAATGGACGCATCCAACAACTTCTTCAATTGTGTTTTTCTCCGGCTCATTCGATGTCAACCAGCGAGTTGCTTCTAACACAAACAAGCAAAACCAATATGTAATCAATATTACAAACTTACAAGATAAATACTCTCCTGATGAAACCGCCAGATTTAGGCTATTCACTCGCTTAAAAGATTGGTCGCCAACTATTTATACAGTAGCGAATAAGGATATTGAAACTGAAATCATTAAGAATGCTTATTATAAAGTATTTAGAGTTGTTGATAACTTAGATATTATTGATTTTGGCACGGGCAGTCTTGAGTATACAAAACTTTCGTATGACAGGGATGGGAGTTATTTTGATTTGGATGTTAATATGTTTGAACGAGGTTACGCTTATGGAATCCAATTCTCACTCTTTATTAACGGAAAATACGAAAACCAGCCCGAGATATTTAAATTTAGGGTAGAATAAAAATGAGTATCAAGGGTTTATTTGGTAAAAAATCCAACAAAGTAGTCTCCTCTAAGCAAGTTAGTGATATCAACAATCAAGTTGAATCAGAGGGCTATACGCCTGCTCATATTGATGAGAAAAACAGATTTTTTCCAAATATTGATTTTTCTGACCCTACCAATTGGGCGAGATACGGATCTGCCGAAAAATATTATAATGATGCCATTGTTTCAATTTATCAAACTTACCCTTATGATGGCTCTTGGACTGAAAAGCAACAGTGGATAAACTCCTCTTCATACATCGACGAATATATCTTTGAGAACGAATATCCTCGAACAACGGGATATCTTGACCTTCGCTATGGAAAGCTTTCAACTACTTTCACTGATACTACAAACGGTGATGTGTACCGCCTATATGGTGACCCTCAATATATCAAAGTGAAGGGAGGTCCAAATACTGGACCTGCCGATGATAGAATTGGTGCTAACATTTATGATGAGAGTAAGAATAGGGGATCTAACCTTTCCTTAAAGCCTTCCGATGGAAACACCGTAGAATTTTGGTTGTCAGCTTCGGTGCTTTCCGAAGCCCTCCCAGGCGGCACTGTGATAACCGGCAGCGGCCTTGCTCATTGCTTGTTTGATCTCTGGAATCAAACAGGTTTTGGAACTGCTTCTTACGGTAGATTTATGGTCGAGACGCTGGAAACTGCGGGAGATCACCTGTTCACAGTTACGTATATGTCTGGGACAACTGGAGCAGATCGAGTAGATATTGGAAATATTAACAATATTCTAGTTGACACCCCCTCTTATGATTCTGGAAGTTGGAATCATTATGCGATTTCTGCTGCTAGTTCTGGAAGTTCCACTGTTTTAAAGTTTTACTTGAATGGCACTCTTACTGATACCAAAACTTCATCTGGTGCTCCAAGCGAGGTCACTGGTGCCTTAAATGCAAATATTGGAGCATATCAGTATGCCCCCATAACACTCTTAACTGGTAGCATCACCGAAGGTTGGGCACCGATGTGGGGCGGCTTGGATGAGTTTAGATTCTGGAAAGCAGAAAGAACCCCAACACAAATCGGAAGAAATTGGTTTACACAAGTAGCTGCTGGCAGCAACAAGGATGATATTGGTGTTAATCTTGGTGTATATTTTAAATTTAATGAGGGCATTTTAAACACTGGCAGCATAGATGCACAAGACGCGACCACATTAGATTATTCAGGAAGACTCTCAAATGGAACTATTCAAAATTATTCCACATCTCCCGCAACCCGATACACCGGATCAGCGATGGATATTTCACCCCTCGTTGATAGCGAGATGCAAGAATTTAGAGATCCAATCGTGTATTCCGACCACCCAGACGTTACAAGCATTTTAAGCACCAAAAAGACTTCTGGGGCTGTCTATGATACTACAAACAACTCAAATCTTTTCTTCTCTATGCCAGAGTGGATCACTTCTGACGAAGAAGAAATCGAATCAGGGACATTAAAAAATCTTGTTCAAATTGTCTCAAGCTACCTCGATAAGTTATATCTCCAGGTTGAGGCATTGACTAAAATTAAAGATGTCGAGTATTTCAATTCTGCCGAGTATCAAGAGCCGCAGAAATTTGCCAAACGCCTCCTGGATGCTACAGGGCTACAAACATCCGATATTTTCGTAAATGCAGAAATCCTCGAAGAAATCTTGTCTCGCGGTGAGGAAAGGGTCTTCGAGAAGGATTTGTTTAGGGTTAAAAATTTAATTTATCAGAATCTTTATAGCAACATCGTTCACATCTATAAGGCAAAGGGCACAGAGAAATCGTTCAGAAACGCAATTCGATGTTTTGGTGTTGATAGTGAATTGGTTAGTATCAACCTCTATGCCAATAATGTAGACTACAGATTACAGGATGACCGACAGTACGGCGCAATCGGAAAGAATTACATTAATTTCGACCAGGCCGACCGTTGGGCCGGCACAGTATATCAGCAAACTGCATCTGGAAATGTAAACAGCCTCGCTTATATTCCTGCTGTTTCTGGCACCCAGCACGATTATGTCCCATATACTCTCGAAACAGAGGTTATTTTCCCGAAACAGTTTACAGAGGATAACCCCTTTTATGAACAGAGGGACTTTATTACTGCATCGCTCTTCGGTTCGCACGAAGTCAATACTTCAAGTCTCGATTGGTCCACAAACGACTACGGAAACTTCCAAGTATACGCCATTAGAGAACAAGGCAAAAAATTAACCACAAATGCCTATTTCAAACTCGTCTCCACCGGCTTCGGCCCAACGATCGAACTTACTAGTGATGCTTTCAAGGAGGTCTACGAAAACCAGAAGTGGAACTTTGCAGTTCGCCTTCGGCCAAGCAGCGACGATTTGCTTGACTTGGTAGACGGCTCTACCACACAGTCAACAGCCCACACTCTAGAGTTCTATGGTGTAAATGCCACACTCGATACAGTTGACAACGAGTTTCTTTTGACCGCCTCGATCAACAATGCCTCGGCGTCACTTGCGCTTAATGCCAACAAGCGTATCTATATGGGGGCACACCGGCAAGACTTTACAGGATCAAGTCTACAAAAGACAGACGCAAAGATTTCCTCAATTCGATATTGGGTGTCCTATCTCGATAACGACACCATCCAGAATCACGCTTTCGACGCCGGTAACGCCGGAGCGACCAGACCCTTTCGACCAGCGTATTTCCAACAGTCTTCCTTGGATGGCCGAATCATCCCAGAGATCAAGACCCTTGCTCTCCATTGGGATTTTGAGAATGTAACAGGAAGTGATGCGGGAGTCTCGCCACTTCCTCTCGAATCCGATGGACAGTTTGTCGTCGATGATGTTACATCCGGTTCTGCCACACTGGATGAGGGGTATGGTTGGGTCAATGATGTTGTGAAATACCAATTTACTGGTCGAGGAGACTTTTGGTTAAAAAATAATTCAAGTATGGTGGACAAAGAATATGTCAATACCGCTATGTTGAATCTACCGGAAAACCTCAACGCTTCCAACACTGTCAACATTTTAACACAAGACGATGATACCTTCCCTAAACAATCACGTCCAATTGAATACTTCTATGCCATTGAAAAAAGTATGTACCAGGCGATCTCCAGAGAAATGGTTTCAATGTTCGCCTCCATTGCAGATTTTCAAAATCTTATCGGAGAACCCGTTAACCGCTATAGAATGGAATATAAGGATTTGTCTAAACTACGGCAAATCTTTTTCCAAAATGTTGAGAATACGCCCTCTCTCGAAAAGTATGTTGAATTCTACAAGTGGCTCGATAACGGCTTAAATGTAGTCTTGCAGCAACTTGTACCTATCTCAGCCAACTTTGATCAAGAGATGAGAACAATGGTTGAAAGCCACGTTCTAGAACGCAACAAGTATTGGTCCAAGTTCCCAACGCTCGAAATGAAGGCAAAAGACCCCGAGGGATCAATAAGAGCAATCAATGAACTCACTTACGACTGGAAGAACGGTCACGCTCCCGAAACATCCACGGGCCAGGATGATGAGTGCTTATGGTACGCTGAACGAGCAGAACGAAATGGATCTGACATCACATCCGGAAACTCAGCAGTTGATACTGACCGGCAAGCCATCCTCGATATCAAAACAAACGAAACAAATGCTACCGTTGGCGATCTTTACGATCAATCGACAGGCCAGACATATGACGGCAACACATATGCGATTCGAAGACTTAGCAAGCCTTACAAGCTTGGAGTTCAATTAAAAGAAACCATCCACGGTGGCACCAACACTCCAAGTAGAAAGAGGTCCATCGACTTCGTTCGATCAGTCGTCAAGCCAGAGACTTCATCTGGCCTTCGAGTCTTTACGAACATTGACGAGGGAATTTCACCTCTTTGTGACGACGATGAGGCAGCACGGTTCCCATTAGGTAAAAAAATTATAGATGGTACAGCACAAGTCCTGGGACAACCAAGGGGTTACTTGAATCGACTCAAGGCTTCAATCGTATCACCAGACAGCGAATACTACGACACAAACACAAACCAGCGATACAATGCCAACACCCATACCCATAATGATTCATACGGGGATGATGGTGAAACACCAATGCAGGGGCCATTTACGAGAACGCACGTAGGTGGCTCCCAGCATAGGCACATAGATCCCAACAAAGGGTCCGATTCGGCCCTAAATCGGGCAGAACTGTACCGTGTAGACGTCCAAGCGGATTATAGGGATTATCTACCGCCCGAAACAGACAATCCAAAAGCAGCCTATTATCGCGACGAATTAGCAAAACGTCCCGTCAATATTCGCAACATCCAGTGGGGTACCGGGTCATACTGGGTCGGCAATTTCCGCCGCAATTATGAAGTTGTCCAAACTGTTGGTCGATCAACCAATAACCGCTATTTTACAAGAAACGGAGGCGACGACATTACTCCTGCCGCCTCCACTTTCGTCACCGGCCTTGATGATTTCACATTGCCGGATCGAGGACGAACTGAAAGTATCATCGTTAACCGATTCGCAGCACCAGGCGATCCAACAGTTTCAAGCCGAGGGTCACTTGACATCGAGGCAGAAGAGTTCTCAGTCTACAACGATCTAAACTGGCGTAACCGACTTGTCCGAGATGAACTCGACAAGTGGCTCACCTTGCATTCAGAGTGGAATGTATCCGGCGCTGCCGCAATGTCTTCTGATCCAAACGTATCTTTCGGAACGCCCTCTTATCACAAGGTGCAGAGGAATACGAAAAGAAGGTTTGCCCTATCCGGAACTTCAGAGACAGAGACAATCTGTAAGGAAAACTACGACAACTTCTGGGTCCAACACCAAATTCCACAGAGCGACTATCAATATCGCTGGATCGCAGCAGGTGCTTTGACTTCATCTTGTCCAATGGGCTATGTCTCTGACTATCCCAACCTCTCTACGAGCATTACTTTCGCTCTTACAACGGCATCTTACACTCCGTATTACCCACCTGTCGTCACAGGCTCAAACCTTCACGATAGGCTTGTCTATCGGGACGGCACTTACCAGTACGCATCTTGGCAGCAGGTTAGGACTGGAGAAATGATTGAGGCAAGATATAACAAGAAGAATAACGTCATATCAGTCGAGAAGAGAAACAATCCGGTGATCAATGCCCAGGGCAACTTCACTACCCCTCTCCGATCCGAGACAACCTCAAGCTTTTTTGATCCTCCAGTTTCTTTCAATAAGCCAACCAAGGTTAAAGTCAAGTTTCCAAATGATGTTGGAGGCTTCCAACAGCAAGCATCTCAGATCAACTTCCCCGTTGTCAACAGTCTGGAGACTTATGGGAATAGGGAGCTTGCATCGGATCAAAATGAATTGCGATGGAGTGATTTAACTGCATATAATTATATCTATGGCGTTTACGAAAATCTTTTTAATGAGGGTATAAAATTTGTTTCCCTAAATCATAAGGAGACGGTCTATCCCTCACACCAAAACACCGGACTCAAGAAAATTCGAACAAAAGAGAACTACGAAGAGATTGCTGGTACGGGAGACAATGGATACGACAGAAACAGCGGAATAATCAGAAGTTTTTGGAGGGATTCACCCAGTGACAGAAGAAGAACTCAATATGTTTCTTCAAACTCTTTTGGACAGGTAGAGATAACTGACATCGCTTTTGGAGATTCTCGATTCGATAGTATGTGGGCACTTGATCTTGTTTCCTCATCAGCAGAACAGATCCGAGGCGACCTTGCCTATGTCGGATCAGACAGATACCAGAAAGTTTGGATCACTGGAAGTTTTGATGGATCGGGTATTCTCGATATTGACGCTGCTAATACGAATGTAAGGAATGCTGTCCAATACATTTATAATCCCTATACAGCAAGTTTAGATTTCGCTGAAAATGGTTGGGATTGGAAGACGCAAGCGTTATCGGGGAGAAAACCATTTTATGATACATATGATGATTATATTCTTGATGTTCGTACAATTGGTCAAGATTATTCAATTGTTCCCGAATATAAACTTTCTGACCACATTGAATTTTATATCAAGGACAAGGGTGGAAACTTCCGAGCAGATAATCCCAATTTCTTGAAAGTTGATGGAGGGTCTATTACTGGTAGTCAATCCACAACCGACCCCGCACAGTACAACTCAGAATTCTTCAAGGTTTATTCTCATTCTGACTTTATGACAAACTTTGGAAAGATTTCCGAGGATCACAAGCAGATGACAAATCCAACAACAACACAACAGTTCTCAATCAAAGTTAATGCTGTTAAGAAGTTGTTGCCTTACAACGGATTTTATCCCTCACAAAGAACAGTCCAACTGTCCAGATTGTTTATGGATAGTTATGGGGAACACTTTACGGGATCACAAGAGCCAGGATCACTTGCTTCTTTGAGACACGCCAAGCAAGCAGCATTGCAGCCTTTCTTTGCTCCCGGTATTCTTTACAACACGATCAAGTCTGGTATTGCTGTTGATTGGGCGACATTTCAAGGTGCAATTTGCCCAAGAGTTCAAAGTGATCTTACACTTGGAGACTTGACGAGGATTGATAGCCCAGACCAGACGAATGGGACACAAAATTTTGGTCTTGAAGTTTCTGTAGGGGAAAACTATATTGCTGTTGGCGCACCACGATCAAGTGCCGGAACGAGCCCTGCAAACCAGGGACTTGCTTATCTTTATGGTAGAGTTGATGGAGGCTGGTCTAAACTTCAAGACTTCACTACTCAAGGCGGCGGCGAAGCAAATGCTGAATTTGGTGGTGCCTTAGCGTTTGATAAAGACGATGATTTTCTGTTTATTGGTGCCCCAGAAATTGACGATACCAGCCCAACTATAACCGACGCCGGTAAGATATTTGTATATGAAAAAATATTGGGCACTACTCCTTATAGTTATCTCGTGACTCTCGAAGCAATAGCTCCCGTGGCTAATGGCAAATATGGCTCCTCACTCGATGCTTCCAATAATGTTTTGGTGGTTGGCGAACCTCAAGCTACCGGCTCCGGTGGTGGAACTAACCGTGGCGCTGCGTATGTTTATTACAAAGATAATGGTGGAACAGACAATTGGGGAATTCAAGCAAACCCTGTAGGATCTAACATTAATGATCAGGAGAAGTTTGGAAATTCAGTTTCCCTGAGTGGAGACACTTTGGCAGTTGGCACGGACGCGGGCGCGGGTGCCTCAAGTCCTACTGGATCGGTGTACATTTTTGAAAAAGACCGGGGGGCTGCTGATAGTTGGGGACTTACAAAACAAATTCAGGCACCTTTTACAGGAACTAATAGGCTTTTCGGTTTCGACGTTTCTCTCGATGGGGATTATTTGGCTGTTGGAGAACGCCCCTCCGGTGGTCCTCTTAATGTTGCTGGTATACCGGGCACCGGGTTTGTATACATTTATAAGAGAGATTCTGGAGGCACAGACAATTGGGGTCTTGTGCAATCAATCCCCGATCCATTTCCATCTACTCCAAGCCCATCTGGTCTTAATATTTGGAATGACTTTGGAATTTCTGTATCATTATCAAATGGCGTCTTGTTGGTTGGGGCACCTACTTACCCTGAAGGCACCCTCCAGGCCGCTGGTAGGGCTTATGTTTACACCCTTAGTGATACACAGCAAGATACTTTTGTTTTAAGCGAAACTATCGATAACCCAAGACGCACAGATTCAAGTTTTGGACAGGATGTCGATACTAACAAGGGCGTTTCTGCATTTGGTGCTCCAACGTATGGTGTTTCCGATTCCGTACAGCTTGTCGGTGAGGTATACACAAAATTCATTTGCAACGAGTATCTAAAATTCAGAAGTAATGCTTATGATATTGACGGCGATGGTATTTTAGATAACTTTGTTCCCACCTTCTATAATCAGAATGTAGCAGATTCTAATGACGGTCGAGTGATTGTAGCAGAGCCGAACTTGCGATTGCCATTCGAATCAATCTTGACCCTCAAAAACAATGTTCCCGAGGACAGAAACATTTGGATGATGGCTCCCGAATACTACACAGGGTCGGCAACAGCAACAACAAACTATGTATACCCGTACTTTAAGTGGGATGGTCAAACCTCTAACCCCCTTTATGATATGGCGGCAAATAACTTCTTGGCTGAGATTCCAAAGTTCTTTTTGAGGAAGCAGGGTCTTACAACATTCACGTCGTTGCCTCAAAAAAGTTTCAAATCTGTTACAGCAGGCGAGACGTATTATATGGATGTAACGTTGACCAAAAGCGACTTAGAGATGACCTTAACCCCATTTGACGGAACAGATTCCACCAAGGGAAGATACTTTGGTCCATCTGCGCTGTACAATGATACCACAGCATCTTACGGAAACGCTTCTAAAAATAGCTTAGATCC